>Ga0222420_100176_pt1 | contig 89014 bp, 68 predicted proteins | sample 3A2ome_FD_182470 | JGI IMG/M metagenome (GOLD analysis project Ga0222420, IMG submission 182470) | Enriched microbial communities from leaf-cutter ant dump, University of Wisconsin, Madison, United States - 3A200A (version 2) | ecosystem: Environmental > Terrestrial > Nest > Insects nest > Nest...
CAGGCCCGCGCCGTCCACGTAGACCGGGAAGAAGATCTTCGAGCCGCGCGAGAGGTCCTTGATGTCGCAGTTGCCGCCGTGCTCGCGCGGCGGCACGGTGCGGGCGCCCTCGGCCGCCACCTTGGCCTTCGCATCGCCCTGCAGCTTGCCCAGGTGCGCGGTGCCGGCGAAGGGCGGGTTCGCCAGGCCGGGCACGCGGTCCGGGTCGGTGGCGATGAAGTTGATCTCGCGCTCGTTCCACGTGTCGAGCATCTTCTGGTCGGGCAGGCAGCCGATCAGGCCCGGATGGATCAGCCCCGCGAAGTTGACGCCCGGCACGTGGCGCGAGCTGGTGAACAGGCCGTGGAAGTCCCAGATCGACTTCTGCGCCTGCGGGAAGTGGTCCGTCAGGAAGCCGCCGCCGTTCTTCTTGCTGAAGAAGCCGTTGAAGCCCCAGAGCGAATCGGACTTGGCGCCGATGTCCAGCAGGTCCACCACCAGCAGGTCGCCGGGCTCGGCGCCCTTCACGCCCACCGGGCCGCTCAGGTAGTGCACCGTGGTCAGGTCGATGTCGCGCACGTCGTCGGCGCTGTCGTCGTTCTTGATGAAGCCGCCCGTCCAGTCGTAGGTCTCCAGCACGAAGTCGTCGCCCGGGTTGACCCAGCAGGCCATCGGGATGTCCGGGTGCCAGCGGTTGTGCACCATCTCGTTGGACGGCGCGGGCTGCGACAGGTCGACCTGGATGAGGGTTTCGGGCATTTGGAAGGCTCCTGGTTGAAGTGCGGGATGGGTGGAAGGGCTCAGACCGAGAGATAGGCCTTGATGTGGGCCTCGTCGGTCTTGTCGCGCGAGGTCTCGTGCACCAGCCGCCCGCCCTCGATGACGAAGAGCCGGTCGGCCACGTCCATGGCGAAGCTCAGCACCTGCTCCGAGACGACGATGGTGATGCCCTTCATCCTGCGGATCTCGTTCAGGGCGCGGGCGATGTCCTTGATGATGGACGGCTGGATGCCCTCGGTCGGCTCGTCCAGCAGCAGCACCTTGGGCTCGGTGACCAGCGCGCGGGCGATGGCCAGCTGCTGCTGCTGCCCTCCGGAGAGGTTGCCGCCCTTGCGCCGCTTCATGTCGAACAGCACCGGGAAGAGCGCGTAGATCTCGTCGGGGATGCGGCGCGTGGGACTGTTCTCCAGCCCCGTCTGGATGTTCTCCTCCACCGTCAGCGTGGGGAAGATCATCCGGCCCTGCGGCACGTAGGCGATGCCCTTGGCCACGCGGCGGAAGCTCTCGTCGCGCGTCACGTCCTGCCCCGCCACCTCGATGCGGCCGCTCCTGACGGGAAGAATCCCCATCAGCGCCTTGAACAGCGTGGTCTTGCCCATGCCGTTGCGGCCCATGATGGCCACCGTCTCGTTGGCCAGGCCCTCGAAGGAGATGCCGTGCAGCGCCTCGCTCTGGCCGTAGGCGACGTGCAGGTCCTCCACTTTCAGCATCACGTTGCTCATCTCAATGCCCCAGGTACACGTCGATGACCTTCGGGTCGGCCTGCACCTTTTCCATCGGCCCTTCGGCGAGGATCTTTCCCTGGTGCATCACCGTCACCTTGTGGGCGATCTGCTTGACGAAGTCCATGTCATGCTCGATCACGATGACCGAGCGGTTCTGGCAGATGCGCTTGAGCAGCGCCGCCGTCAGCTCGCGCTCCCTGGCGCTCATGCCGGCGATGGGCTCGTCGAGCATCAGCAGCTCGGGCTCCTGCATCAGCAGCATGCCGATCTCCAGCCACTGCTTCTGGCCGTGGCTGAGCAGCCCCGCCTCGGTGTCGAGCCGGTCGGCCAGGCCGATCTCCTCGGCCACCACCTGCACGCGCGCCTTCACCTCGTCGGTGCACTTGAAGGCCAGCGCGCCCAGCACCGAGCGGCCCGCCGGATAGGACACCTCCAGGTTCTTGAAGACCGACAGGTTCTCGTAGATGGACGGCGTCTGGAACTTGCGGCCGATGCCCAGCCGCACGCGCTTGTGCTCGGCCATGCCGGTCAGCTCGGTGTTCCTGAACTTGATGCTGCCGCTGCTGGCCTTGGTCTTGCCGCAGATCAGGTCCAGCAGCGTGGTCTTGCCGGCGCCGTTGGGGCCGATGATCACGCGCAGCTCGTTCTTGTCGATGTAGAGGGTCAGCGTGTCGATGGCCTTAAAGCCGTCGAAGGAGACCGTGAGGTCTTCCACGGCGAGGGCGAAGTCGGTGTTGCTCATGGTGCTTCGCTCCTCAGGCGCCCTGGCCGCTCATGCCCTCGGGCAGGTCGCCGCCGGCCTTGCCGCCGCCGCGCGGCGGCAGCACCTCCGGGTAGGCCGCGTGCGCGGCGGCCAGGCGCTCGGCATCGGCCTGGCGCTCGACGCGGCGGCGCTGCCACCAGGGCTTGATCTTCTCGTCCCACAGGCCGGCCAGCCCCATCGGGAAGGCCATCGTCACGCCGATGAACAGGGCCGCCATGAGGAACAGCCACAGGTCGGGGAAGCTCTCGGAGAACAGCGTCTTGCCGGCGTTGACCAGCAGCGTGCCGTACACCGCGCCCACCAGGCTCATGCGCCCGCCCACGGCGGCGAAGATCACCATCTCGATCGAGGGCACGATGCCCACGAAGCTGGGCGACATGAAGCCCACCTGCAGCGCGAACAGCGCGCCGCCGATGCCCGACAGGCCCGCCGCCAGGCAGAAGGTGAAGACCTTGAAGTTCGACACGTCGTAGCCCGAGAAGCGCACCCGGTCCTCCTTGTCGCGCATGGCCAGCAGCAGCGTGCCCAGCTTGCTGGTCTGGATCCAGCGGCACAGCACGATCGAGCCGATCAGCAGCGCCACGCAGACGAAGTAGAGGATGTACTTGGCGCTGTCGGTGCGGGTGTCCCAGCCCAGGAGCGTCTTCAGGTCGGTCATGCCGTTGACGCCGCCGGTGTAGCCCTGCTGGCCGATGATGAGCACGGTGAGGATCAGCGCCACCGCCTGCGTGATGATGGCGAAGTACACGCCGCCCACGCGCCGCTTGAACATCGCGAAGCTGATCAGCCAGGCCAGCGCCATCGGCACCAGCACCACGGCCAGCAGCGTCAGCGGCAGGCTCTTGAAGGGCAGCCAGAAGAGCGGCAGCTCGGTGATCTGGTTCCAGTCCATGAAGTCCGGGATGCCGGGCGTGGACTGAATCCTGGTGCTCTCCGGGTCCGAGGCCTCCAGCTTGAGGAACATCGCCATCGCGTAGCCGCCCAGGCCGAAGAACACGCCCTGCCCCAGGCTCAGCACGCCGCCGTAGCCCCACACCATCACCAGGCCGACGGCGACGAAGGCGTAGCACAGGTACTTGCCCACCAGGTTGAGGCGGAAGATGTCCAGCGAGAGCGGCAGCACCACCGCCAGCAGCAGGGTGAGCAGCAGCAGGCTGCCGAGCTGGTAGCGCTTGATCAGGGCCTTGATGGATTCCATGGCGTCGGTTCGGGAAAAGGGGAAGTCAGCGGCGGACCTTGGAGGCGAACAGGCCCTGCGGCCGCAGCATCAGGATCAGCACGATCAGCGACAGCGTGAGCACCTTGGCCATCGAGCCGGTCATGAAGAACTCGGCGATGGACTGCGTCTGCGCGATGCCGAAGGCCGAGACCACCGTGCCCAGCAGGCTGGCCGCGCCGCCGAAGGTGACGACCAGGAAGGAGTCGACGATGTAGAGCTGGCCCGAGGTCGGCCCGGTGGAGCCGATGGTGGTGAAGGCCGCGCCCGCCACGCCGGCGATGCCGCAGCCGATGGCGAAGGTCAGGCGGTCGGTCTTCTTGGTGTCGATGCCGGTGGCGTTGGCCATCGTGCGGTTGGCCACCGTGGCGCGCACGCGCAGGCCCCAGCGGCTCTTGTGCAGCGCGACCAGCACGCCGGTGGTGACCAGCGCCGTCAGCGAGAGCACGAACAGGCCGTTGATCGGGATGTCCAGCCCCTCGGCCGGCGACCAGGAGCCCATCAGCCACTCGGGCAGCGTCGGGCTCACCTCCTTGGGGTTGATGAAGGTGCGGAAGCACTGCTGCAGCCCCAGGCTCACGCCCCAGGTGGCCAGCAGCGTGTCCAGCGGCCGGCTGTACAGGTGGCGGATCAGCGCCCATTCCATGATCCAGCCGAAGACGAAGGCCACGCCGAAGGCCAGCACGATCGCCACCGGGAAGTAGTAGGCCATCGCGCCCGGCGCGATGCGCTCGGTGGCCAGGGCCGACATGTAGACGGTGTAGGCACCGATGGCCATGAACTCGCCGTGCGCCATGTTGATGACGCCCATCTGGCCGAAGATGATGGCCAGCCCCAGCCCCATGAGCAGCAGCACCGCGAACAGCGAGAGGCCCGCGAAGCCCTGCATCAGGCCGATGTTGAGCATGTCGGAAAGGGTCATGGAAAAGGCTTCCGGGAAGACGGGGCGAGCGAAAAAAGGGGCCGGCGCCCGGGCCGGCCCCGCGGTGCGGATTACTGGTAGCCCTTGGGGAAGGGATCGGGCTTGATCAGGTCGGGCGACTCGGCGACGACCTTGAAGCTGCCGTCGGGCTGGCCCTGCGCGATGCGCGACTTGCTCCACAGGTGGTGGTTGGCGTCCAGCTTCACGTAGCCCTCGGGCGCGGTCTTCAGCTCGATGCCGGGCGAGGCGGCCACCACCTTGTCCACGTCGAAGCTGCCGGCCTTCTCCACCGCGGCCTTCCACAGCCACGGGCCCAGGTAGCCGGCCTGCGTCACGTCGCCGATCACCGCGTCCTTGCCGTACTTGGCCTTGAAGGCCTCCACGAACTTCTTGTTGTTCGGGTTGTCCAGCGTCTGGAAGTACTTCATCGACGAGTAGAAGCCGGCGAAGTTCTCGCCGCCCACGCCGGTCATCTCGTCCTCGGTCACCGACAGCGTCAGCAGGAACTGCTTGTCGCCGGTGATGCCCGCGGCCTTGAGCTGCTTGTAGAAGGCCACGTTGGAGCCGCCCACCACGGCCGCGAAGATGCAGTCGGGCTTGGCGACCTTGATCTTGTTGATCAGCGAGTTGAAGTTGGTGTGGCCCAGCGGGTAGTACTCCTCGCCCTTCACGCTGCCCAGCTTGCCCACCGTCTCGATGTGCTTGCGCGCGATCTTCATCGAGGTGCGCGGCCAGATGTAGTCGGAGCCGACCAGGAAGAAGGTCTTGGCCTTCTTCTCCTTGGCCCCCCAGTCCAGGCCCCAGATGATCTGCTGGGTGGCCTCCTGGCCGGTGTAGATCACGTTCTTGGACTGCTCCAGGCCCTCGTAGAAGGTCGGGTAGTACAGCAGGCCGTTCTCCTTCTCGAACACCGGCAGCACGGCTTTGCGCGAGGCGCTGGTCCAGCAGCCGAAGACGCAGGCCACCTTGTCGTTGACCAGCAGCTTCTTGCTCTTCTCGGCGAAGGTCGGCCAGTCGGAGGCGCCGTCCTCCTTGATGACCTTGATCTTGCGGCCCAGGATGCCGCCCATCGCGTTGATCTGGTCGATGGCGAGCTGCTCGGCCTGGATCGAGCCGGTTTCCGAAATGGCCATCGTGCCCGACGACGAGTGGAGCTGGCCCACCGTGACCTCGGTGTCGGTCACCGCCAGTTTGGTGGTGTTGACCTTGGCGGTGGGGAACTGCTGGCCGAGGGCCACGCCGCCCAGCCCCAGCGCCGGCAGGGCCGCGGCGCCCTGCAGCAGCCGGCGGCGGCGCAGATCGAGGAGGCGGGAAGGATCGGAGGGACGGGACATCGAGGACTCCAGGGTGGTGAAGGATGGGTGGCGCCCTGCACCATCGCAGTGCGGCCGGCGGTGCGGCGAAGCGCCATGCCCCGGACTCTAGGAAGCGGCCCGCGCCGGCCGAATACGTCATTCAACGTAGCGGCCGGCCCGCCGCGCGCGGGCAGACTGCCCGGGCGCAGGCGGACCGCTTCTTGCTGGGTGGGCCGGTACTGCCCTTTTCCACGCCCGCCCGATGTCGTCCACCCTGCCCGGCCAGAAGATCTTCCGCATCCGGCGCGACTACAACGCGTGGGTGGCCGACGAGACGCTGGAGGACTACGCGCTGCGCTACACGCCGCGCAGCTTCCGCAAGTGGTCGGAGTTCCGCGTGGCCAACGCCGCCTTCGGCGCCACCTCCTTCCTCGCGCTGGAGGCGATCGGCGGGGCCATCGCGCTGAGCTACGGCTTTTCCAACGCGCTGTGGGCGATCCTGGTGGTGGGGCTGATCACCTTCCTGACCGGGCTGCCGATCTCGTACTACGCGGCGCGGCACGGGGTGGACATGGACCTGCTCACCCGAGGCGCCGGCTTCGGCTACCTGGGCTCGACCATCACCTCGCTCATCTACGCCAGCTTCACCTTCATCTTCTTCGCGCTGGAGGCGGCCATCCTGGCGCTGGCCGTGCAGATGTACCTGGACTGGCCGCTGCCGGTGCTGTACCTGCTCTCGTCGCTGGTGATCATCCCGCTGGTGATGCGCGGCATCACCATGATCTCGGGCCTGCAGCTGTGGACGCAGCCGATCTGGATCGTGCTCTTCTTCCTGCCCTTCCTGGCGGTGCTGGCGAAGAGCCCGCAGCTGTACGCCGACTTCACCTCGCTGGTGGGCCGCGTCTCGGGCGGCAGCGGCTTCGACCCGCTGATGTTCGGCGCCGGCGCCACCGTGGCCTTCTCGCTGGTGGTGCAGATCGGCGAGCAGGTCGACTACCTGCGCTTCCTGCCCGAGAAGACGCGCGAGAACCGCGTGCGCTGGTGGACGGCGGTGCTGGTGGCCGGGCCCGGCTGGATCGTGCCGGGCATGCTCAAGATGCTGGGCGGCGCCTTCCTGACCTTCCTGGCGCTGCAGCACGAGATCCCGCCCGAGCACGCGGTGGAGCCCACGCGCATGTACCTGGCCGGCTTCGCCTACGTGCTGAAGGACCCGGCCTGGGTGCTGGCGATCACCACGCTGTTCGTGGTGGTCTCGCAGATGAAGATCAACCTGACCAACGCCTACGCCGGCTCGCTGGCCTGGTCCAACTTCTTCGCCCGGCTGACGCACAGCCATCCGGGGCGCGTGGTGTGGCTGGTGTTCAACGTGCTGATCGCCGTGCTGCTGATGACGCTGGGCGTCTTCGGCGCGCTGGAGCGGGTGCTGGGCCTGTACAGCAACATCGCCATCGCCTGGGTCGGCGCGCTGGTGGCCGACCTGGTCATCAACAAGCCCCTGGGCTTCAGCCCCGGCGCCATCGAGTTCAAGCGCGCCCACCTGTACGACCTGAACCCGGTCGGCCTGGTCTCGATGACGGTGGCGGCGTCGCTCGCCATCGTGGCCTATGCCGGCCTGCTGGGCCGCTGGGCCGAGGCCTTCTCCCCCTTCATCGCGCTGGCGGTGGCGATGGGCACCTCGCCGCTGCTGGCCTGGTACACGCGCGGGCGCTACTACCTGGCCCGCACCGACGTGCAGCGCTGGGCGCCGGGCGAGGTGGTGCGTTGCTCGGTCTGCGAGAACCGCTTCGAGTCGGAGGACATGGCCTGGTGCCCGGCCTACGGCGCGCCGATCTGCTCGCTGTGCTGCACGCTGGAGTCGCGCTGCCACGACCGCTGCAAGACCGACTCGCGCGCGGCCGAGCAGATCGGCCGCTGGCTGCGCGCCTGGCTGCCGCAGCGCATCGCCACGCGGCTGAATTTCCGCGTGGCGCACTACCTGGTGGTGGCGTGCTCGCTGGTGGCGCTGCTGGCCTGCATCATGGGCATCGTCTACGCGCAGGAGCTGCTCTCGGGCAGCAGCGAGGAGCTGCTGCGCGCCCCCTTCCTCAAGGTGTTCGCGCTGCTGTCGCTGGTGGCCGTGGTGGCGGCCTGGTGGGTGGTGCTGGCCAGCGAGAGCCGCCACATGGCGCAGGAGGAATCCAACCGCCACAACCACCTGCTGTCGGAAGAGATCGAGGCGCACCGCCGCACCGACGCCGCGCTGCAGGCCGCCAAGGAGGCCGCCGAGGCCGCCAACCAGGCCAAGACGCGCTACGTGGCCGGCATGACGCACGAGCTGCGCACGCCGCTCAACAGCATCCTGGGCTACTCACAGATCCTGCTCAAGGGCGGCGCCGCCACGCCGCCGCCGCGCGAGGCGCTGTCGACCATCCACAAGAGCGGCGAGCACATGCTGGGCCTGATCGACGGCCTGCTGGACCTGGCCCGCATCGAGGCCGGCCGGCTGCAGCTGGAGCCGGCGCCGCTGGCGCTGCCGCAGTTCCTGCACGAGATCGTGCACATGGTGCGGCCGCAGGCCGAGAACAAGGGGCTGGCCTTCGTCTACACCACCGCCGGCGAGCTGCCGGCCTGGGTGCAGGCCGACGCCAAGCGGCTGCGGCAGATCCTCATCAACCTGCTGGCCAACGCGGTGCGCTTCACCGAGACGGGCACCGTCACGCTCTTCGTCGATGCGCGGCGCGAGGTGCTGCGCTTCGACGTGATCGACACCGGCATCGGCGTGGCGCCGCAGGACCGGCAGCGCATCTTCCTGCCCTTCGAGCGCGGCGCCGCCGGCCGGCGCGCCGGCGAGCCCGGCACCGGCCTGGGCCTGACCATCACCGGCCTGCTCACCGCGCTGATGGGCGGCGAGCTGGCGCTGGCCGACAGCTCGCCGCGCGGCAGCACCTTCGGCATGCGCGTGTACCTGCGCAAGGTGGCCGACCCGGGGCCGCAGGCCGAGCCGCGGCGGCCGATCTCGGGCTACTTCGGCCCGCGCCGCACGCTGCTGGTGGTGGACGACCAGCCGGTGCAGCGCCAGATGCTGGCCGGCATGCTGATGCCGCTGGGCTTCGACGTGCGCGAGGCCGCCAGCGGCACCGAGTGCCTGGACAGCCTGCGCGAGAACCTGCCCTCGGCCATCCTCATGGACATCACCATGGACGACATGGACGGCTGGGAAGCCGCGGCCCGCGTGCGCGCCGCAGGCTATGCCGAGCTGCCCATCCTCATCGTCTCGGCCAACGTGTTCGAGAACCAGGCCGAGCGCCTGCGCGCGCACGGCTGCCAGGGCTTCGTCGGCAAGCCGGTGATCGAGTCGGAGCTGATCGCCGCGCTGGAGCGCCACCTGGGCCTGGAATGGCTGGCCCAGCCGCCGCTCGCGGCGGCCCTGGCCCTGCCCGCGCCGGCCGTGCCGCCTGCGGCGCTGCCGCTGCCGGAGGAGGCGCGCGCCCAGCTGATGCGCCTGGCGCAGCTGGGCCACGTGCGCGGCCTGCAGCAGGCGCTGGACCGGCTCGCCGAGGCGCAGCCCGCCCTGGCCGCCGTCTGCAGCCACCTGCGCGGCATGGTGGCCCGCTTCGAGCTCGACCGCCTGCGCCACGCCCTTTCCGAAGATGCCGATGCCCTCAATACCTGAACAGGACCTTCCCGAACGCCCCGTGGTGCTGGTGGTGGACGACGCCCCGAGCAGCCTGGGCATGCTGTGCGACGCGCTGGAGAGCGAGGGCTACACCGTGCTGGTGGCGGCCGACGGCGAGTCGGCGCTGGAGCGGCTGGAACTGGTGGCGCCCGACGCCATCCTGCTGGACGGCCTGATGCCGGGCCTGTCGGGCTTCGAGACCTGCCGCCGCATCAAGGCCAACCCGGCGCACGCCCACATCCCGGTGCTGTTCATGACCGGCCTGTCGGAGACGCCGCACGTGGTCGAGGGCTTCGAGTGCGGCGGCGTGGACTACGTGGTCAAGCCGATCCGCGTGCAGGAGGTGCTGGCGCGGCTGCACACCCACACGCGCAACGCCCGCATCAGCCGCCTGGCGCGCGACGCGGTGGACGTGGCGGGCCTGGGCACGGTGTTCGTCGACGCGCACGGGCGCATCGCCTGGCGCTCCCCGCAGGCGGCGCAGTGGCTGGCCGCGCTGGGGCCGGCCTCCCCGCCGGGGCACCTGCCGCAGGCGCTGGCCGGCGCGCTGCGGCCGGGCGCCACCGTGCGCGCCTCCACCGGCGCAGGCGCGCGGCTGTCGGTGCGCAACCTGGGCACCGCCACGCTGGGCGAGACCATGCTGCTGCTGGCGCAGGAGCGCGGCGGTGCGCCGGGCCGGCTGGCCGAGGCCGCGCTCACGCCGCGCGAGACGGAGGTGCTGTCCTGGCTGGCCAAGGGCAAGACCAACCGCGACATCGCGGACATCCTCGGGATGAGCCCGCGCACCGTGAACAAGCACCTGGAGCACATTTTCGAGAAGCTGGGCGTCGAGACGCGGGCGGCCGCCGCTGCGCTGGCCAGCGGCCATCTGGACTGACGCGCTTCGCGCGCTCAATCCGGCGCGCGGCACGGCACCAGCACCGCGGCACCGTCGAAGCGGCCTTCGCGCAGGTCGGCCAGCGCCTGGTTCGCGTCCCGCAGCGCATAGGTCGTCGTCCGGGTCGCGATGCCGATGCGGGGCGCCAGGGCGAGGAAATCCACGCCGTCCCTGCGGGTCAGGTTGGCCACGGAAAGGACCTGGCGCTCCTCCCACAGGAGCGCGTAGGGAAAGCCCGGGATGTCGCTCATGTGGATCCCGGCGCACACGACCCGGCCGCCCTTGCGCACCGCCTTCAAGGCCTGGGGCACCAGCGCGCCGACGGGGGCGAACAGGAGGGCGGCATCCAGCGCCTCGGGCGGCCGCTCGTCGGAGCCTCCGGCCCAGCAGGCGCCCAGCTGCCGGGCGAAGGCCTGGGACGCCAGGTCGCCCGGGCGGGTGAAGGCGAAGACCGAGCGGCCCTGCCAGCGCGCCACCTGGGCCACGATGTGGGCGGCCGCGCCGAAGCCGTACAGGCCGAGGCGCTCGCCCTCTCCGGCCATGACCAGGGCGCGCCAGCCGATCAGGCCGGCGCACAGCAGCGGCGCCAGGGCGACGTCGTCCCCCTGCTCGCCCAGCGGGAAGGCGAAGCGCGCGTCGGCGATGGCGGCGGTCGCATAGCCGCCGTCGCGCGTGTAGCCGGTGAACCCGGGCGCATCGCAGAGGTTCTCGCGCCCGCCGAGGCAGTAGGGACAGGCGCCGCAGTTGTGGCCGAGCCAGGGGATGCCGACGCGTTCGCCGATGCCCAGGCCCGTGACGCCTGCGCCCACGGCCTCGATGCGGCCGACGATCTCGTGGCCGGGGATGAGCGGCAGGCGCGGGTGCGGCAGCTCGCCGTCGACCACGTGCAAGTCGGTGCGGCACACGCCGCACGCCGCCACCGCGACCTTGATCTCGCCGGGGCCCGGCATGCGATCGGGCCACTCGGTCCATTCGAGCGGCCGCCCCGGCGCATTGAGAACCATGGCGTGCATGTCGTGTCAGCTCCGATGTCGGTGTCGTCCTGCCCCGCACGAAGACTCTACCCGGCGCCCGGCGGATCGGAGGCCTGCGCCTGCGCACGGCCATGGACGTGCCGGGGGGATCTTCCGCGCGATCCATCGCTTCACGACAGGGGACGGTGCGCGCCGCGCGGTCGTCCATGGCCGCGGAGGCGATCGACAGCCTGCAGATCGACGTGCCGGCGCGGCCCAGCCGGTCCTGCGGATCGCACTGCTCCAGGTCCATGCGAACTCCTTCTCGGTGGAAGCGTCTGCTGCGCACCGCGGCCTCCGTCGTTGCACCCGGCCGCACGGGCGCCGGCTCAGTGCGACATCAGCACCGGCAGGGTCATCGACCGCAGGACGGAGCGGGTGGCGCCGCCCAGCACCCATTCGCGCGCGCGGCTGTGGCCGTAGCACCCCATCACGAGCAGGTCGGCGCCCATGTCGGCCGCCGCCGAGAGCAGCTTCTCCCCCGCATCGGTCTCGCCGGGCTCGTGGCGCTGCGTTTCCAGCGCCACGCCCTGCGCGCCCAGGTAGGTGCGCAGGCGGCGCAGGGCCTCGTCGGCGTCCGGGCCGCAGGCGATCGCGTGGACCGACGCGGCGCGCACCAGCCAGGGCAGCGCGGCCGTGACGGCGCGCGCCGCCTCGCGCGTCTCCTTCCAGGCGATCAGCACGCGGCGGCCGACCGTGGCGAACTGCCCGGCGCAGGGAACGACCAGCGCCGGCCTGCCGGACCCGACCAGGACCTGCGGCACGAAGTCCGGCGGCAGCTCGCTGGCGGCGGGATCGTCGGGGTCGCGCTGGCCCAGGACCAGCAGGTCGGCGTACAGCGCGCGGCGCATGAAGCTCCAGGGCGCGTCGTCCAGCGGTTCGCTCCAGTGCAGGCGCGGCGACCCGCCGCCGGCAGCCCTGAACGTGGCGTAGGTCTGGTCGCGGCACGCCTGGTCGAGCGCCTTCATGATCGCCACGGCCTCGGAGGAGCCTTCCAGCGGATAGGGGTAGCGCAGCAGCGCCGTGATCGGGCACGACTGGGCGGTGACCTCGGCCTCGAAATCGTCCGCGATGCGGCGCGCGAGCACGACGCGCCCCGCCGCATGCCCGGAACTGTCGATGTGCAGGAGGATGGACTTGGGCGTCGACATGGATGCTCCTTTTCCGGCGATGGATGCCCCGAGTGAACGCGCGCCGCGCCGCGGAATCCTTGCGCGGCGTCAAGACCCGGCGAGGTGCCGGGAGGCCCCGCAGGGCGGCAGCGGCGCCATGGCGGCCTGCGGCGTCCGCCGGCATGGCTGCTTGATGCATGTCAAGTCCGGCGCCGGGCCGCGACCCTACAGTGGCTTGCAGCGCAGGAACCGGAGATGACGATGAGCAACGTGCTGGTGGTCTTCTATTCGTACACCGGGACCTCCCGCCGCGTGGCGGAACTGCTGTGCAGCCAGCAGAACTGGCGCATGGCGGAGGTCCTGGAAGCCCGGCCGCGGCGGGGCATGCGCGGCACGCTGCGCTGCCTGCTCGATTCGGCGCTGCGGCGGCAGCCGCCCGTGCGCTACGAAGGGCCGCCGCCCGAGGGCTTCGACGCCGTGGTGCTGGTGTCGCCCATCTGGATGCAGCGCCTGGCCGGGCCGATGCGCAGCTTCGTGGCCGAACGCCGCGCCCGCCTGCCCGATGTCGCGGTGGTGAACGTGATGGGCGGGACGGGCGCCCCCGATGCCATCGCGGAGATCTCGCGGCGCATCGGGCGGGCACCGGTGCTGAGCACCTCCGTGTCGATGCACGAGGTCGACGACGGCAGCTGCGCCGCCCGCCTCCAGGCCTTCGGCACGGCCGTCGGCCGCGCCGAGGAGCCCGGCGCCGCCGTGCGCCCCGTCGTGCTGTCGCCGTCGGCCGGCTGAGCTTCGGGAGCCTGCGCATCCGCGCATGCGGATGCCGCACCGGGCCCGGGGGCGCTCATCGGCGCGGCTCGGCGACCACCCTCGGCGCCTTGCCGCTGCGAAGGGTCCGGGCGGCCTCGCCGCCGCGGCACGCGATGCGGACCCCGCCGGCGCCCTGGGTCCGCAGGAAGTCGCCCAGCGCCTGCCGGGCGCGGTGCAGCGCCTCGTCGCCCTCCGCGCCCTGCAGGCCCGTGCGCAGCAGCAGGTCGCGCGGCCCCTGCTGCACGAGCTGGAAGTCGTACAGGCCGGCCTGCTCCTCGAGCACGGTGCTCAGGGCCAGCGGCAGCACGTCGACGGTGCCGTGCCCGGGGCGGCCCTGCAGGCGCAGCGTATCGTCGCTGCGGCCCTGCACCTCGATCACCGGCAGGCCGGAGCCGCAGGCGCAGGCGGCGGCCTGCACGGCGACCCGGTCGCCGAGGTCGTAGCGGATCAGCGGCTGCACCTGGTTGGCCAGGTTGGTCAGCAGCGTGGTGGCGCCCGCGCCGCCGCCCGGCGGCACCGGCCGGCCCTGCGCATCGACCACCTCCAGCATCGCCCAGTCGCTGTTCAGGTGCAGATGTCCCAGCGCGCACTGGGAAGCCAGCGAGAGGAACTCCGAGGCGCCATAGCTGTGGGCCACCCGGCCGCCGAAGGCGTCCTCGATGAAGCGCCGGCCTGTCTCCGACAGGTCCTCGCCGCCGGTCCATACCTCGCGCAGCGGCAGCCGCAGCCGCCCGGCCCGGCGTTCCTGCGCCAGCAGCATCGCCGCGCTCGGGTAGGTGGCCAGCACGGTCGGGGCGAAGGCTTCCAGCGCGGCGACGATGGCCTCGAGCGGCTGCAGGAAGGAGATGCCGCGCAGCCGGTCGGCGAACAGCGGGTTGAGGCGCCTCAGGCGCTCGATCGACACCGTGCTGGCGAAGTGCCCGCCGGTGGCGCCGACGAACGCGATGCGCTCGCTCAGCCCCCACGGGTCCCACAGGCGCAGCAGCGGATGCAACAGCGGACGCCGCGCTGCCTCCAGCGCGTCGTTCACCGCCATGGCCGGTGCGTCCTGCACGAAGATACCGGGCTCGCCGCTGCTGCCCGAGCTCTCCCACACCACGTAGCGGCCGTGGAAGGCGTCGGCGATGCGCCGGCCGTCTTCGACGAAGCGGCGCAGCGCCGCCAGGCGCAGGCCCGGGTCGGCCACCCAGCGGTCGAAGTCCCGCATCAGCTCGCCCTTGTGCATGACCGGCAGGTCCTGCAGGCGCAGGCGCGACAGGTCGCGCCCCTGCAGGATGCGCCCGTACAGCGGCGAGTGCTGCGCCGCGGCGGCCAGCAGGCGCCGCAGCCGGTGCGCCCGGCGGGCCTCCAGCCCGTCGGGCCCGGCACGCGAGGCCAATGCCACGTCGGCCGCGACGCTTGCCCACAGGGCCGCGTCGATCGGGGGCGGTGCCGCGCCGCGCGTCATGGCGCGGCCCCGATGCGCACCAGCGGCCACTGCGAATGCAGGTAGCTCAGCGCGTAGTGCAGCGCGCCCCGGCTGTTCGCATGCAGCGTGAACAGCGGCTGGCCCAGCTCGACGCGCTCGCCCAGGTGCACGTGCAGGACGGCGCCGGCCGCCGGGTCGCGCGGCGCGCCGGCCAGCCGCGCGGCGCGCGCGAGCAGGCGCGCGTCGATGGCCGCGACCTGCCCGCCCGCGGGTGCCGTCAGGCTGTGGGTGTGGGCGGCCCGCGGCGGCACGCGCAGGCCGCCCTGCGCTTCGCAGATGGCGATGAAGCGGGCGAGCGCACGCCCGCTGTCGAGGGTCTCGCGCGCCAGGGCCAGGCCGCCGCCGGGGCCGGCCCGCCCCGCCATCTCCAGCACCACGCCGGCGAGCGCGAGCGCGCGCTCGCGCAGGTCCTGGGGCGCATCGGCGGTGTGTTCCAGCACGGCCATCACATCCATCGCCTCCAGCGCCGGCCCGACGCCGCGGCCCACCGGCTGCCGGCCGTCGGTGACGATCGGCCGCACCTGCAGCCCGAGCGCGGCGCCGACGGCGACCAGGCTCTCGCCCAGCGCGGCGGCCGAGGCCGCGCTGCGCACCTTGGTCTGCGGCCCCATCGGCAGGTCGATCAGCACGCGCTGCGACCCGGCCGCCGCCTTCTTGGACAGGATCGAGGCGACCAGCAGCCCCTCGCTGTCGATGCCCAGCGGGCGCTCCACCCGGATCAGGACATCGTCGGCCGGGCTGATGCGCGTGGCGCCGCCGCCCACGATGCAGCCGCCCTCGCGCTCGACGACGCGGCGCATGGCCGCAAGGTCCAGCGCCACGGGCGCCAGGGTCTCCATGGCGTCGGCCGTGCCGGCGGCCGAGGTGATGGCGCGCGAGGACGTCTTGGGCATCAGCACGCCGCAGGCCGCGGCGATGGGCACCACCAGCAAGGTGGTGCGGTTGCCCGGCAGGCCGCCGATGCAATGCTTGTCCAGCACGGGCGCGCTGCCCCAGTCGATGCGCTCGCCGACATCGACCATCGCGCGCGTGAGCGCGACCGTCTCGTCGAAATCGAGCCCGCCGCCGGCGCACAGCGTCACCAGCGAGGCCAGGTGGATGTCCGCCAGCCGGCCGTGGCTCACGTCGTCCATCAGCGCGCGCAGCGCCGCCGCGCTGAAGCGGCTGCCGTGCACCTTGGCGCGCAGGTGCGCCAGCGAGTCCAGCACCGCCGGATGGCGCACCTGCACCGCCTCGCCCTCGCCGGCGCCCAGCATGGCCCAGGCGGCCTCCGACAGGGCGATCTCGTCGCGCCGCAGCCAGTCGGCGCCGACGTGATGAAGGATGGCCAGCAGGTGCCGGCCGCCGGCGACGACTTCCACCTGCGCCTGCGCCTCGAAGCCCTCGGCGCGGCAGACGGGGCAGTCGCTGCGCAGGTACACCACCGGCTGCTGGTAGGTGTCGATGCCGGCGCGGCGGGCAGACAGGCGGCCGGTGTCCATCGTCGTCATCGTCGACGCCCTTCCCGGATTCAGAGCGCGTGCGTCTCGCGATAGGCGGGCACGGTCACCGGCCAGCGATGGCGTTCCTCGATGGCCAGCCGCAGGGCGTCGGCGGCGACCGGCTCGCCATGCGTCACGAAGACCCGGCGCGGCGCGGGCAGCGCATCGAGCCAGGCCTGCAGCTGGTCCCGGTCCGCGTGCGCCGACAGGGTGTCCAGGTTGGCCACCTCGGCCCGCACCGGCACGTAGGCGCCGTGGATCTTGACCTCGCGGGCCCCGCCCACCAGGGCCGCGCCGCGCGTGCCGGCGGCCTGGAAGCCGGCGAAGAGGATGGTGTTCTTCGGCGAGGGGGCGTAGGCCTTCAGGTGGTGCAGCACCCGGCCGCCCGTCGCCATGCCGCTGGCCGAGACGATGATCGAGGGAAAGCTCAGCGCGTCCAGCCGCTTCGACGCTTCCACCGAGTTGACGAAGGTCGTGTCCTGGCCCATGGCGGCGCATTGTGCGGCGCTGAGGCGGTGCTGGTCGAGATGCCGCCGGTAGATGCGCGTCGCATCGACGGCCATCGGGCTGTCGAGGTAGACCGGCATCTCGGGGATGCGGCGGGCCTGCCTGAGCAGATGGATGCAGTGCAGCAGCGTCTGCGCGCGCCCCACCGCGAACGCCGGGATGACCAGCATGCCGCCCCGCGCCGCCGTGCGGTTCACCACCTCGGCCAGGGCGCAGAGCGTGTCGGCCTCGCGGTGCCGGCGGTCGCCGTAGGTGGACTCGATGACGACGTGGTCGGCGGGCTCGGGCATCTCGGGCGGGCGCATGAGCAGGTCGTCGCTGCGCCCGAGGTCGCCCGAGAACAGGATGCTGCCTTCGGGCCAGGCGACGCGGATGCTCGCCGCGCCCAGGATGTGGCCGGCCCGCCGCAGCCGCCAGGACCAGCCCGGCCACGGGGATTGCGTCTGGTCGAACGGGATGACCTCGAAGCGCCCGAGCGCCCGGCGGGCATCCGCTTCCGTGTAGAGCGGCAGCGCGGGGCTGTGCCTGGAATGGCCGTGGCGGTTCGCGAAATCGGCTTCTTCCTCCTGCAGCCGCCCCGCGTCGGGCAGCAGCAGTTCGCACAGCTCGCGCGTGGCCTCGGTGCAGTAGACCGGCCCGGCAAACCCGAGCTGGATCAGGCGCGGGACGAAGCCGCTGTGATCGAGGTGCGCGTGCGTCAGGAGCACGGCATCGATGCTCGCCGCCCGCACCGGGAGGGGTTCCCAGTTGCGCAGCCGCAGCTGCTTGAGCCCCTGGAACAGCCCGCAGTCCACCAGCAAGCGCCGGCCGCCCCGCTCCAGCAGGTATTTCGAGCCGGTCACGGTGCCGGTGCCGCCGAGGAATTCGATGCGCATGGTCGCTCCTGTGGCGGCAAGCTTGGCACCGGGCGCGCACGGCCGCTTGATGCAGGTCAATGTCACGGCGCGGCGCCGTGGGGAGCGGCCTCGTCGGCGGGCGGCCGCCCGCCAGCGCCTCCTCCGGCTCAGCGGCTTCGCGCCTGCGCCTGCGCGAGGTCGAGGAAGGCGGCGATCGGCCGCGAGAACTGCCGTGCCCGCAGGCAGATCACGTAGCTCTGCGTGTAGCTCGGGACATCCGAGATGCGCAGCGCATGCAGGTCCGGGTGCTCGCGGACCTCGGCCTCCGACACGATGCCGACGCCCAGGCCCTCGCGCACCGCCTCGCGCACCGCTTCGCGCGGGACGTCCATGACCACCAGCGGGCGCACGCCGTGCGCGGCCATCGTCGCCTCGATGGCGTCGCGCGTCATCGAACCGGCCTCCCGCATGATCATCGGCTGGCCGTCGAGCTGGCGCAGCTTCACCGACTCGAACTGTGCCCAGGGATGCTCGCGGTTCACGAAGATCTGGACCTCGTGGGAGCCCAGGCGCACCGAATGCAGCCTGGGGTCCTCGCCCGGGTTGCCGGTGATCGCGACGTCGGTGACGGCGTCGAGGATCTTGCGCATCACGCCCTGGGAGTTGTCGCTGTCCAGCCGGACCTGGACGAGCGGAAAGGCCTGCCGGAACTGCGACACCAGCTTCATCACGAAGCTCGGCCCCACCGTGCCGACGCGCAGCTGTCCGGCGACCTCGCCGTTGACCGAGCGCAGCAGCTCGACCGCCTGCTCCTCGTGCAGGAAGATCTGCTTCGCGATGGCGAACAGCGCCTCGCCGGTGGTGCTCATCTGCAGGCCGCGCGCCGAGCGCAGGAACAGCTCGACGCCGTAGCGTTCCTCGAGCGCGCGCACCTGCACGGTCAGCGTGGGCTGGCCCACGTGCAGCAGCTTGGCCGCCTTCGTGAAGCTCATCTCCTGCGCCACCGCGTAGAAGGAGCGCAGCTGGTTGAAGTTGACGAAGGGCAGGCTGCGCTCGACGTCCCGGTCCACCGCGTTCACAGCGCCTCCGCGGCGGCGCGCGTCCGGGTGAACAGCGACTGCATGACGGGACCGTCCGGGTCGGCCATCTGGCGCAGGATCGAATAGTGGTCGGCACCGGGCACGACCAGCAGCTCGGCCCCGCCGGTGCCTTCCTGCCCGGCCGACCAGTGCGCCACATAGCGGCCCGCCTGGTCGTGGAACGCAGGCGTCTCGTCGGCGCCGACGGCAGCCACCAGCCAGCCGGTGCCCGCAGGCCGCGACAGCGGGCTCCATCGGCCGGCGAGCGCTTCGTCGATGCCCACGTCGGCGCCGATCGAGGTGCGCGCCAGCGGGGCCAGGTCGAACAGGCCGCTCAGCGCCAGGCAGCCGGCGATCCGCTGGGCCCGGTCCGGGTCCGAGGCGAGCATCGCCGCCAGGTGGCCGCCGGCCGAATGGCCTGCGACGACCGTCCCGCGCCATGCCGGCAACAGCGCGCTGCCCGGCCCGTGCAGCCAGTCCATCGCCGCGCGCAGGCTGTGCACGATGTCCGGCAGCGAGCGCTGCGGGGCCAGCGGGTAGCCGGCCACCGCCACCGAGAAGCCGCGCTGCCTCGCCGCACCGGCCACGAAGGCGTAGTCGTCCTTGCGCTGGCTGCGCCAGTAGCCGCCGTGGATGAAGACGAGCAGCGGGCATCCGTCGTGCCCCGGAAAGAGGTCGATGCGCTCACGCGGATGCGGCCCGTAGGGCAGGTCCAGCCACGCCGGCGGCTGCGCGCGGGCGGCCGTGCTGGCCGCGGCGATCTCGGCATAGACCGCCGTGCGCGACGGGTACCGATCCGAGAACACATACTGCCGCTCGATCGGCGGATCGATCTCCATCGTGTCGTCTCCTTGCTTGTCTTGCCGGCCCCGCGCCTATTCGAAGTGGATGACGCTGCGCAGGGCGCTGCCGTCCTGCATGCGGCGGAAGCCCTCGCCGATGTCGGCCAGGTCGAGCCGGTGCGTGATCAACGGGTCGAGCTCGAGTTTGCCATCCATGTAGAGATCCACGTAGCGGCCCAGGCCGCTGCGCCCCTTCACCCCGCCGAAGTAGCTGCCCTTCAGCGTCCGGCCGTAGCGCACCGCGACCGGCGGCACCGCCATCTCCGCCCCCGCGGGCTCGACGCCGAGCAGCACGCACGTGCCCCAGCCCACGTGGCATACGTCGAGCGCCTGGCGCATCACGCCGGTGTGGCCGGTGCACTCGAAGGCCACGTCGACGCCGCCCCCGCCGAGCGCGCAGACCTGCTCGGTCACGCGCTCCGGCTCCCGAGAGGCGTCGATGAAGTCGGTCAGGCCGAAGCGCCGCGCCAGCGGCTCCTTCGAGGCATGCAGGTCCACGCCGATGATGCGGCTCGCGCCGGCGATGCGCGCGCCCTGGACGATGTTCACGCCGATCCCGCCGAGCCCGAAGACCACCACCGTGTCGCCCTCGCGCACGTCGTCGAGCGCCGCGCCGACGCCGGTGGTCACGCCGCAGCCGAGCAGGCAGACCCGGTCGAGTGGCGCATCCTCGCGGATCTTCGCGAGCGCGATCTCGGGCACCACGGTGTAGCGCGAGAAGGTCGAGGTGCCCATGAAGTGGTGCGCCACCTCGCCGCGCCAGCGGAAGCGCGAGGTGCCGTCCGGCATCACGCCGCGGTCGCGCGTCGGCTTGATCGACCAGCAGAGGTTGGTGCGTCGGCTGAGGCACATGCGGCAGGCGCCGCACTCCGGCCCGTAGAGCGGGATCACGTGGTCGCCCACGGCGAGGCCGCGCACCTCGGGGCCGACCTCGACCACGCGTCCCGCGCCCTCGTGGCCGAGGATCGCCGGGTAGACGCAGCTCGCGTTGCTGCCCTCGACCGCGGTCAGGTCGGTGTGGCACAGGCCGCTCGCGGCGATCTCGACCAGCACCTCGCCGGGCCGCGGTGGCGCGACCTCGACCGTGTCGACGACGAAGGGCCGGCCCGGCGCCGTGAGGATGGCGGCTCGGCTCGCGATCACGTGGCCACCGCCTCGGACGGGGCGCGCGTGCGCGGGCGCGGCGCGGGCAGCGCGCCCTCCTCCACCGGCTCGCCGCTCTCGATCAGCTTCATCGCGCGGCGCAGCTCGCGGGCGCAGTCGATGCCGATCGCGCCGCGCAGGCGCGCCGCTGCGTCCAGGTAGCAGGCCAGGCGCGGGCCGTCGTCCGGCGTGCCCAGGACGACGCAACGATGGCTGTCGTCCGGCCGGCCGGCGATCTGGATGTTGCGGCCGTACTGGTCTGTCCAGAACCAGGGAACCGGCGGGCGCGGCGGCGGCAGGCCCAGGATCGAGGCCGCGGCGGCCTGGGCGCCGTCCTCCGCGTTGCGCCAGGACTCGAGGCGGTGGTCGAGCTCCGCGCGGGCGTCCACGTGCCGGGCCACGTCGCCGACGGCGTGGATCGCCGGGTCGCTGCTGCGGCCCGCGGCATCGACGACGATGCCGTCGCGCACGGCCAGCCCCGCCGCGGCCGCCAGCTCGTCATTGGGGTGGGCGCCGATGCCGACGACGATGGTGTCGACGTCGACGCCACGGCCGCCCGCGAGATCGATCCGGCCCGGCGCGATGCGCTCGACCGCCTGGCCGAGCAGCACCTGCACGCCGCGCGCGCGGTGCAGCTCGATCTGTTCGAGCGCGAAGGCGGCGGGCAGCAGCCGCGCCAGCGGCCGCGGCGCCGCCTCGACCAGCGTCACCTCGGCGCCGAGCGTGCGGGCCGTGGCGGCGAGCTCCAGCCCGATGAATCCCGCGCCGACGATGCCGAGGCGGCGCCCCGGCGCCAGGCGCGGCGCGAGCCGCAGGGCATCGTCGACGGTGCGCAGGTACAGCAGCTCGGTGCCCGGCTCGACCGGGCCCGGGAAGGCGCGCGGCCGTGCGCCGGTCGCCAGCACGAGGTGTTCGTAGTCCAGCGCGGTGCCGTCGTCCATGCACACGCGGCGCGCGGCGCGGTCGATGCCGGCCGCACGCGCCGCGCAGCGCAGCTCCACGCCGATGTCGCGCCAGCCCTCCTCCTGCTGCATCAGCTGCAGCGACGCGGGGTCGGCGCGCCCGAGCAGCACCTCCTTCGACAGCGGCGGGCGCTCGTAGGGCGGCAGCGCCTCGTCGCCCACGAGCGTGACCGGGCCGGCATGGCCGAGCCGCCGCAGCGCCTGCGCCGTGCGCCCGCCCGCCTGGCCGGCGCCGACGATGACCACGCGGCCGCTCACGGCCGCACCGCCTCGCGGCGCTCGCGCCGGCCGCGCAGCACCTGGCCGACGATCTCGCGGTGCACCTGCCAGTAGCTCGTCGACAGGCAGCCCAGGTGCGGCTTCAGCTCGCGGTGCAGGCGGCCGAGCGCGTGGAAGGGCACCGACGATGCGACGTGATGCTCCGCGTGGTACGGCATGTTCCAGTACAGCGTCCTGAACACCGGGTTGGCCAGCGTGGTGCGCGTGTTGGCCAGCAGGTTCGGGCTTTCCTCGGCGCCGGTGTGCTCGGCCATGCGGATGGCGCGCAGCACCGGCTCGCCGATGAAGCGCGGGAAGAGCCAGTAGAGCACGGCGGCCCACGAGTGCAGCGCGATCGAGGCGGCCGCGACCAGCAGGTACACCAGCACCGCGCCCCGGATCTCCCAGCTCACGCGGCGCACGTCGCTGGCCGGGATGAACGACAGCTCCAGCGCGCTGAAGCGCCCCGTCGTCCCGCGCCAGAGCGTGCCCAGCATCTTGGGCCAGAACGACGCGCCGAGGATCATCGCGAAGTAGGCGCGGATCGAGTCCGGGAAGGGCACGATGTCCGGGTCCAGCGCGTCGTGCTGCGTGTAGGTGTGATGGGCCGTGTGGCGGTACTTGAAGTACAGGAACGGCCGCATGCTGACCAGGCCGGCCAGCATGCCGACGGCGGTGTTGAGCCAGCGCGTGCGGAAGGCCGTGCCGTGCGAGCACTCGTGCAGCGGCGCGAACAGCAGCACGATCACCGACCCGTGCACGAAGGACGCCAGCAACCAGGCCCACCAGACGTCCTTCGCCAGGTAGACGAGCGTGCCGGTGGCCAGCAGCGCCGTCGTGTGCACGGCCAGGTGCAGCAGACCGGGACCGTTGCTCCGCTCGCGCAGCGCCTTGAGCGTCTGGCGGGGGATCTTCTCCGGCCCGGTCAGGGACCATTCCCGGGTCCCCATGCGGCCGAACGTGGTGTCGCTCATCGAATGTCTTCCTCAAAGTGGTGGGCTCGTCTTCCCGGGCGCCGCAGGCCGGATGGCCGCGATCGGGGCGTCCTGCCGGGAGACGGGTTCGATGCTAGGAGGCCCGCCCGGCGGCGGCCAATTCATTGTTTGAACGTGCCCATTGATCGCCGGCGTTCCGCCGGTGGGCTCCGCTCGTCATGCCGCCACGGCGCAGCGGGCGATGGCGTCGGCGTCGAAGGCCGCGCGCTCGAATTCGCCCGTGATCCGGCCGCGGCTCATGACCGCGATGCGGTCGCACAGGCCCATCAGCTCGGGCAATTCGCTGGAGACCACCAGGATCGCCTTGCCCTCGCGCGAGAGCCTGTGCAGCGCCTCCCAGATGTGCTGCTTGCCGCCGACGTCGACGCCGCGCGTCGGCTCCTCCACGATCCACACGTCGGCGCCGCGCGCGATCCATTTGCCGAGCACGACCTTCTGCTGGTTGCCGCCCGAGAGGTTGACCACGCCGCGGTGCGGCGCCGGCGCCTTGATCCGCAGTTGCCCGATCAGCGCGTCTGCCTGTCGCTGCTGCCGCCGCCTGGACACGAGGCCCAGGCGCGAGAGCGGCGCCAGCGTGCCGAGCGTCAGGTTGTCGTACACCGACATGCCGAGCACCAGCCCCTCGGCCTTGCGGTCGGCCGGCAGGTAGGCGATGCCGGCCTCGATGGCATCGCCCTCGCCGCTGAACCGCACCGTGCGTCCGCGCACCCGCAGCTCGCCCTCGTCCGGCACGTGCAGCCCGAACAGCGTGCGGATCACGCTCTCGCGCTCGCACCCCATCAGGCCGGCGATGCCGACGATCTCGCCCGCATGCACGGCCAGGTCGATGCCGCGGTAGCGGCCGCGCAGCCCGAGGCCCACGGCCTCGATGAGCCTTGCGCCGCGCGCGGGCGCCTCGCGCGGCGGGAAGCGCTCGCCGAGCTCGCGTCCCACCATGGCGCGGATCAGCGCCTGCTCGCTGGCCTCGCCGGCGCCGAAGCGCGCGGCGACCCGGCCGTCGCGCAGCACCGTGATGCGGTCGGCGATGCGAAGCACCTCCTCCAGCCGGTGCGAGACGTAGACGATGCCGAGTCCCTCGGCGCGCAGCCGCTCCACCGTCTGCAGCAGCAGCGCGACATGCTCGTCGGTCAGCGAGGCGGTGGGCTCGTCGAGCACCAGCACCCGCGGCTCGCTGGCCAGCGCCTTGCCGATCTCGACCAGCTGCCGCTCGCTGAGCGACAGCGTCGCGGCGCGCTGCTGCGGCGAGACCCGTGCACCGAGCCGCTGCAGCAGTTCCGCGCTGCGCCGGCGCATCAGCGCGCCGTCCACGCGGCCGAAGGCATTGCGCGGCTCCTGCCCGAGGAACAGGTTCTCGGCCACCGTCATGTTCGGGCACAGGGCCAGCTCCTGGTGCACCAGCGCCAGGCCGCTGCGGCGGGCCTGCAGCGGGCCGGCCAGCCGGGCCGGCCGCCCGAGCAGGAAGAGCTCGCCCTCGTCGGGCTGCTGCAGGCCGTTGACGATGGCCAGCAGCGTCGACTTGCCGGCGCCGTTCTCGCCCACCAGCGCGTGCACCTCGCCGGGCCGCACGTCGAAGCTCACGTCCTGCAGCGCGGCCACGGCGCCGAAGCGCTTGCCGATGCCGCGCACCTCCAGCAGCGGGGTCGCCGAGCCGATGGCCGACATCGTCAGGCGCCCTGGCCGAGGCGGTAGCGGTCGAGCAGCGCGTGCTGCCGGTCCATCGCACCCTGCAGGTCCTGGAACACCGCCTGCCACAGCGCGAAGAACTCGGCGTAGCGCTGGTGCATCGCGGCGTCGGGCTCGATGGTCTGCCTGATGGTCGCGATCTGCGGCACCGGCTCGCAGGGATCGCGGTAGATGCCTGCCCCCACGCCGGCGAGGATCGCGTCGCCGAGCGGCGCCGCCTCGTTGACGTCGGGGATGTCGAGCGGCAGGTTCACGACGTTGGCCGTGATCTGGTTCCAGAAGCGGCTCTTGGTCGGGCCGCCGTTGAGGATCAGCCGGTCGAGCTGCACGCCCGCCGACTGGGCGATGCGGACGTTCGAATAGAGGTCGAAGGCCACCCCCTCGACCAGGGCGCGGATGAAGTGCGCCCGCGTGGTGCCCGCACGCACGCCGAAGAAGGTGCCGCAGGCGTTCGAGTTCCAGTTCGGCGCCAGCGAGTTGCCGAGGTACGGCAGGTACAGCAGGCCGTCGGCGTTGGGCTCGACTCGTTCGGCCTCGGCGGTGAACAGGTCGAACACGTTCTGGCCGACCCGTTCGGCGACCTGCCATTCGACCGAGCCGAAGTTGTCGCGGAACCACTTCAGCGAGGCGCCGGTGAAGGCCATCGGGGCATCGAACATCGTGAGGCCGGGCAGCACGTGCGGCCACTTCAGGATGCGGAACTCGTCCACGTCCTGCTCGGTCGGAATCATGATCCCGAGGTTGGAGCCGGTGCCCATCGAGTAGTAGGCCTGCCCCGCCTGGGTGACGCCGGCGCCCAGCGCCGCCGAGCTGATGTCGGTGCCGCCGGCGACGACCGGGATGCCGACCGGCAGCCCCGTCTCCTCGGCGGCCAGGCGCGTGATCTCGCCGACCACCTCGTGCGACGGGTAGATGCGCGGGTACTTGTCAATGGGCACGCCGATGGCGTCCGCCACGGTCTCGTTCCAGCGGTACTTCCTGTACTCGTAGGGGTAGAACAGTCCCGCATCGCCGGTGTTGATCGAGAAGGTCCCCGTCATGCGGAAGGTGCAGTACCCCGCGGGCGAGAGGAACTTGTGCGTCGCGTTGAAGATGTGCGGCTGGTGGTTCTTGATCCACAGCGCCTTCGGCTCGATGAACCAGGGCGCGACGCGGTTGCCGTTGATGCGGTTGATCGTGTCCTCGCCCACGCGCTCGCGGATCTCGGTGCACTCGCGCTCGGAGCGCGCGTCCATCCAGATCATCGCGTCGCGCAGCGGCCGGCCGGCCTGGTCCACCGGCAGCGTCACGCCTACCAGGCCCGAGATCGCCACGCCGCCGATCGCATCGGCGAACTGGCCCTTGTCCAGGCACTGGCGGATCGACGCGACCACCGCCTTCCAGTAGTTGTTCGGGTCCTGCTCGGCCCAGCCCGGCTGCGGGTGGAAGAGCGGGTGCTCGCGCGAGCCGGTGGCGACCACCTTGTTCGTCTGCGTGTCCAGCACCACCGCCTTCACGTTGGTGGTGCCGATGTCGATGCCGAGCATCAGGGTGCGGGCCATGCCGTTGTCTCCTTGAAATGACGGGTGCTTCTCATGCGTCGCGGCGCTGCAGCCGCACCGCGGCCGCCACGGCGGCTATCAGCACGATGCCGATGATCAGGTCCTGGTACCACGCGTTCACGTCGTGCAGCGTCAGCAGGTTCAGCCCCGCCGCGAAGACGAGCGCCGCGCACAGGGTGCGGTACGGCGACCCCTGTCCGCCGGCCAGGCTGGTGCCGCCGAGCACCGCGATGGCGATCGCGCTGAGTTCGTAGCCGGTCGCCATGGGCGCATCGACCGAATTGGCGCGCGAGGTCAGGATCAGCCCGGCCAGCGCGGCGCACAGCCCGCTCGCGACGTACACCGCCAGCAGCCAGCGGCCGACGCGCACGCCCGCGAAGCGGGCCGTCTTCTCGTCCCCGCCGATGGCGTAGATCCGCTTGCCGGCGACGTGCGCGTGCAGTATCCACGCGAACACGACGAACACGGCCAGGAGCACCAATGCCGCCACCGGGACGGGGCCGACGTGCGCTTCGCCGAGCCAGCGGTAGGTGTCGGTGCGCAGGTAGTAGGGGCGGCCGTTCGAGAGCACGTAGCTCAGTCCGCGCAGCGCGCTGAGCGTCACCAGGGTCATGATGAACGGCGCCACGCGGCCGTAGGCGACGCCCAGGCCGTTGATGAGGCCCACCAGCGCGCCCATGGCCAGCGTCAGCACGACGACGGGGACCGCCGGGCCGACGTAGGTGTTGCCGCGGCCCATCATGCGCACCTCGAGCACGCCGCCGGCCAGGACCATGAGCTCCACCGCGGCGATCACGCTGAAGACCATCGTCGCGCCCACCGAGAGGTCGATGCGGCCCGTGAGCATGACGAGGTTCATGCCCAGCGCGAGCAGGCCGAACACCGCCACCTGCCGCAGCAGGTTGGCCAGGTTGTCGGCGCTCAGGAAGTACGGCGAGCTGAGCGCACCGGCGGCCAGCAGCGCGGCCAGCAGCCACAGCATCGGCTGGCGCAGCACGGCGGCGGCGGCGCCCGGGCGCCCATCGGCGCCAGGCTCGTGCGTCGTCAACGGCAGCGCGCTCATGCCTCGCGCTCCCTGCGCTGCAGGCTGTCGGGCAGCACCACGACCAGGATCACGGCCGCGGTGACGATCTGCTGGACGTAGCTGCTCACGCCGGCGATGTTCAGCGCGTTGTTGACCACGCCGATGATCAATGCCGCGAGCAGGGTTCCTTCGATGGTGCCGCGCCCGCCTGCCAGCGAGACGCCGCCCAGCGTCGCCACCGCGATCACGCTGAGCTCGATGCCGGTGAAGCCGGCCGGCCCGATGTAGGCCAGGCGCGCCGTCTCGAGCAGGCCTGCCAGCGCCGCCGCCAGCCCGCTGGCCGCGAACACCAGCAGCCGCACGCGGTCGACGCGGATGCCGGACAGCCCGGCCGCGGTCGCATTGCCGCCCACGGCGTAGAGGGCGCGTCCGAAGCGGGCGTGGCGGGTCAGCACGACCGCCGCCGCGGCGGCGATCGAGAACACCCACACGGGCACCGGCACGCCCAGCACCGCGCCGCGGCCGAACCACAGGTAGCCCGCGATGCCCTCGGGGTAGATCGCCTGCCCGCCGGACAGGATGTTGGCCAGCGCGCGCAGCACGCCGAGCATGCCCAGGGTGACGATCAGCGAGGGCACGCGCAGCCGGGTGACGAGCAGCCCGTTGACCAGGCCGCACACCACGCCGGTCGCCAGCACGCCGGCGACCACCAGCGCCACCGAGCCGCTGCGCAGCAGCATGCCGCCGACGACGCCGGAGATCACGGCGACGCCGCCGATCGACAGGTCCAGCTCGCCCGCCAGGAGGACCAGCGTCATGCCGAGCGCCATCACGCCCACCGTCGCGACGGCGAGCAGCACGGTGCGAGCGTTCTCGGCGGTCGCGAAGGCAGGCTGGAGGGCCGAGGCCGCGGCGACGAGCAGGACCAGGAGCGCCACGCGCCCCATCACGGCGTCGAGGCTCAGTCGCTGCTGCCGCGGCGCGCCGGGCGCAGCTGCGGACCCGGCGACCCGCCGATCGGTCGGAAGGGTGGTTTCCATCCTGGCTTTCAATCTGGCTGGGTGGAAGGCGCGCTACTTCGCGGCGGCGGCCTTGTCCGGCCCGAAGGCGTAGGGCCACTCGTCCGGCGTCAGGGTCTGCACACCCTCGATCGTCATCTTCGCCTTGGTGATCATCGGCAGGTTGGGCGTCAGGATCAGCTTCGGCGGCGCCTCCTTGACGAGCCCGGCCTTGAAGCCGATGTGCCGGATCACCGCGCGCACGCCGAGGTCGCCGATCAGCGGCGTGTACGGCGCCACCATGTCGATGGTGCCGGCCTTGATCTCGCGCATGATCTCCTTGGAGTCGTCGTCGGCGACGATGACGATCTTCCTGCCGCCCGGCGCGCTGTTCAGGCGCTTGGCCTCGCGGATGGCATCGAGCGCGCCCATGGCCTCCTCGCCGCCCGCCGTGTAGACCGCGTCGACCTCCTTGAACGCCTGCATCGCGTCGGCCGTCGTCTTGAAGCTGAGCGTGCGGTCGCTGTTGACGTGGTAGGAGCCCAGGATCTTGTAGCCGGGGCTGCGGCCGATCACCTGCAGGAAGCCGCCGGCGCGGATCGAATCGGCGGTGCTCCCGAGGTCCTTGCGCGTCAGTACCAGGCTGCCCTGCCCTTTCAGGGCCTGGTTCAGGTACAGCCCCTGCTGGACGCCGTTCGCGTAGAAGTTGCCGGTGACCTCGGAGCTGACCTTGTCGGAAGAGGTGCGGCGGTCCACGCTCACCACGGGGATGCCGGCCGCGATCGCACGGTCCACCGGCGGCCCCATGGGCGCCTCGCGCATCGGCCACAGGACGATGCCGTCGTACTTCTTGGTGACCCAGGTGTCGATGACCTGCGCCATCTTGTTGTCGTCGTACTGGGCGTCGATGACGTCGATCTGCACGTTGGGGTGGCGCGCCGCCTCCCAGGCCGCGGTGTCGGCCAGGCTGACCAGCCACGAGTGGTTGAAGCCGTGGAAGACGAAGCCGATGCGGTAGGTCTTCTTCGGATCGAGCACCGGGCCGTCCGGCAGCGGCAGGTAGTCGGTGAACGGCGCCTTGATCGGCAGCTTGCTGAAAGGCCCGACGAAGGAGGCCCCCATGCCCGGCTTCCACACGAAGCCGTCGGCGAGCTTGCCCACCGGGTAGGCCTCCAGCTCCTGGGCGAAGCCGTCCTTGGCGAAGATGGCCTTGACGGCAGGGTTGGTCATCGATTTCTCGTCGACCTTCGCGTACTTGGCGATCACCGCGTTGAGCTGCTCGTGGACGGAGCTTTGCGCCGCGGCCGCCGCGGCCGCGCCGACCAGGGCGGCACCGGACAGCGCACGGACGAGGGTGGCCATGCGCACCATGGGCTTGAGGTTCATTCTTGTCTCCAGTTGACTTGCTTGTATCGGCGCCATCGTCGACACGCGATGGCGCACGCTCGGGAAAGGTCCGGGTGCATCCCGGACGCGGGGCTAGGCGTCGAGCGCGATCAGCACTTCGCCGTCTTCGACGCGCAGGGGATAGGTCTTCAGGTCCTCGGTCACGGGCGGCGACATGGCGCGGCCGGTGGGAATGTGGAACAGGCCCTGATGCAGCGGGCACTCCACCGTTTCGCCATCGACGTAGCCGTCCGACAGGTGGGCGTGGGCATGGGTGCAGATGTCGGCGGTCGCATACAGTTTTCCTGCGAGATTGAAGAGCGCGATGCACTGGTCCTCGACTTCGCAGCGCCGCACGTCCGACGGTTCCACATCACCTGCGCGCGCGATCGCGATCCAACGTTGAGGCTCCGGCTTCGACATGTCTCTCCATTTCTTTCATGCAATGGAAAGATCGTAGGAAGTCACTTCCTGCGGGTCGATTTCATTGTTTCAATGCCGGTATTGACGCGGTCACGAAAGGGCAAGGGTTTCCACGCATCGCGCCTCTGCATGGCGAGCCTGGCCCGCAGGCCCGCCAACCGCGGATTCAGAGCTGCAGGCTGGCCATGAAGGCCCGGCTCGCGGGCGCGAGCGTGCGGCCGATGCGCGTGACGATGCCGATCGGCCGCGAGACCGCCGGCCGCTGCAGCGGCACTGCCGCCAGCGCCGTCATGTCCACCAGCCGCAGCGCCAGCCGGGGCAGGGCCGTGATGCCCAGGCCGGCGGCCACCATCGCGCCGCACGCCGGCACGCTGGGGTACTCCAGCAGCGGCTGCACCGGCCGGCGCAGGCCCAGGAAGGCCGCATCCGTGATCGACCGGATGCTGCTGCGCGGTGCGCTGACGATGCAGGGGCGCGTGGTGAACACCGACCAGGGCACGACCTTGCGCACCGCGAGCGGGTCGTCGCGGCGGCACACCAGCACGAAGGGGTCGTCGTGCAGATGGCGGTAGTGCAGGCGCTGGTGCGGCGCGGGGCGGACGCTGAGGCCGAAGTCGGCCCGCCCCTCCTCGACCATCGCCAGCAGCGCATCGGCCGGCGCCTCGCTGAACGACAGCGTCACCTGCGGATGGGCCTGCAGGAACGCGGCCGCCGCGCGCGCCACCAGGGCGACGCTGATGGACGGCAGCGCCGTCACCGTCACGCGGCCGCTGCGCCCGGCCATGAACTCGCCCAGCTCGCCCAGCGAGTCGTCGAAGTCGCGCAGGACGCGCCGCGCGATGGGCAGCAGCTCCTGCCCGATGGCGGTGATGCGCACGTGGCGCGTGTCGCGGTCGAACAGGCGCGCGCCCAGCGTCTGCTCGGCGCGCCCGATGGCGCCGCTAAGCGCCGGCTGCGACTGGCCCAGCTGCAGCGCCGCCTGGCGGAAGCTGCCGCTGTCCGCCACGCGCACGAAGGCCTCGAGCTGCCGCAGGCTGAGGTCAAGGCGCATGCGATTGATCCGCTTGGGTTATCACAGAAATAGGAATGTAGCGCTTCCCGGATCAATGCCGCGTCCCTAGACTGGCCGCACAAGTTCAGGAGACAGCCTCATGGAAGATCGACATGCCCGGCGTGCTTGATGGCGTGCGCGTGCTGGAACTCGGCCAGGTGCTGGCCGCTCCGTTCGCCGGCGCGATCCTGGCCGACCTCGGCGCCGAGGTGGTCAAGGTGGAGCGCGTCGAAGGCGGCGACGACGCGCGCCGCATGGGGCCGGCCTTCCGGCAGGGCGACGCGCTCAACTTCCACATCTTCAACCGCGGCAAGCAGTCGGTCGCGCTGGACCTCAAGAGCGAGGCCGGCCGCGCGCACCTCGACCGCCTGGCGGCGCAAGCCGACATCTTCATCCACAACCTGCGGCCCGGCGTGCCGAAGGCGCTGGGCATCGACGGCGAAACCCTGTGCGCGCGCCACCCGCGCCTGATCTACGGCGAGATCTCGGCCTTCGGCGCCGCCGGCCCGATGGCCATGCGGCCCGGCTACGAGCCGCTGCTGCAGGCCTTCAGCGGCCTGTCGAGCACCAACGGCGGGCCCGACGATCCGCCCCTGCGCTCGGGCGCCTCGGTGTGCGACCAGGGCTCGGGCATGTGGCTGGTGATCGGCGCGCTGGCCCTGCTGCACCGGCGCGAGCGCACCGGACGCGGCGGCCTGCTCACGACCTCGCTGCTGGAAACCGCGCTGGCCTGGAATGCGCAGAAGAGCGACGCCTACGCCAACGAGGGGCGCCTGCCGCTGCGGCATCGCTCCGGCCATCCGGGCTTCGTCCCCTACGAGGCCTTCGACACCGCCGACGGGCCGCTGCTGATCTGCTGCGGCAACGACCGCCTGTTCGCCAAGCTGGCCCATGCCGTGGCGCAACCGGGCTGGATCGCCGAGGAGCGCTTCGCGACCAACCGCGCCCGCCTGGCACACAAGGCCGAGCTGTTCGATCGGCTGATGCCGATCCTGCGCACCCGCACGCGGGCCGACTGGATCGAGCGCTTCGAGGCCGCGGGCGTGCCCTGCGCGCCCGTGCACTCGGTGCCCGAGGCCCTGGCGCATCCGCAGGTGCAGGCGCTCGGCATGCTGGCGCCGGTGCCGGGGGCCGACTTCGATCTCACCGCCCTGCCCCTGTGCATCGACGGCCACCGGCCGCTGGCGCGCGGCCTCGCGCCGCGCCTGGGCCAGCACAACGCCCGCAACGAGGCGCCCCCGCCCGCCGACCCATCCCAACCGGAGACACCATGACCCCCTGCCCGTTCCGCCGCTTCACTGCCCTCCTGGCCTTCGGCGCCGCCGCGCTGGCGATGGCGGCGCCCGCCGTCCACGCCGAGGACTACCCGAGCAAGCCCATCACCATCGTCGTGCCCTTCGCCGCCGGCAGCGGCACCGACCAGTCGGCACGGGTCTACGGCCAGGCCATCTCCGACGCGCTGAAGGTGCCGGTCGTGATCGACAACAAGGGCGGCGCCAGCGGCTTCATCGCGGCCCAGTACGTGGCCAAGGCCGCGCCCGACGGCTACACGGTGTTCATGACCACCAACACGACGCAGGTCGCCAACCCCTTCCTGTTCAAGAAGGTGCCGTACGACCCGGTCAAGGACTTCGCGCCCGTGGCCCTGCTCGCCAAGGGCCAGATGCTGCTGCTGGTGCGGCCCGATTCGCCGTACCGGTCGCTGGCCGACCTGCTGGCGGCGGCGCGCAAGGCGCCCGGCAAGCTCAACTTCGGCAGCGGCTCCTCCTCCAGCCAGGTGGCCGGCGAGCTGCTCAAGCAGATGGCCGGCGTGAAGATCACCAACGTGCCCTACAAGAGCAACCCGCAGGCCATCACCGACCTGATCGGCGGGCAGGTCGACTTCATGTTCGCCGACGCGCCGACCGCCGTGCCGCAGGTGCAGGGCGGCAAGCTGCGCGCGCTGGCCGCCAGCGGCGCCGGGCGGCTGGCGGCGGCGCCCGACGTGCCGACGGTGAGCGAGGCCGGCGTGAAGGGCTACGACATGAGCTTCTGGTTTGCCGTGTACGGGCCTGCCGGCATGCCGGCGGCCGTGGTCGGGCGGCTGAACGAGGCCTTCGGCAAGGCCTCCGCGTCGCCCGAGGTCCAGGCCTTCCAGGCCAAGACCAGCGGCGAGGTGGCCTTCAGCACGCCCGAGGCGCTGGCGCGGTTCCAGGCCGCGGAGTCGAAGAAGTGGGACCGGGTGATCCGCGCCGCCGGCATCCAGCCGCAGTGAGCCGCCGGCCATGAACCCGTCGAAGATCGTGCGCATCGGCGGCGCCAGCGGCTTCTGGGGCGATTCCAGCGTGGGCGCCCCGCAGCTGGTGGCCAGCGGCCGGATCGACTACCTGGTGTTCGACTACCTGGCCGAACTCACCATGTCCATCCTGGCCGCGGCCCGGCTGAAGAAGCCCGAGATGGGCTACGCCACCGACTTCGTCGCCGTGGCCATGAAGTCGGTGCTCAAGGACGCGATGGCCCGGGGCATCCGCGTGGTCAGCAACGCCGGCGGCGTCAACCCGCAGGGCTGCGCCGATGCGCTGCGCGCGCTGGCCGCCGAGCTGGGCGTGTCCGTGAAGATCGCGGTGGTCACCGGCGACGACGTGATGCCGCTGCTGCCCGGACTGCGCGAGGCCAGCCCGCCGGTGCGCGAGCTGCAAAGCGGCGCGCCGCTGCCGGCCAGGGTCCTCACGGCCAACGCCTACCTGGGGGCGCTGCCGGTCAAGGCGGCGCTGGACGCCGGCGCCCAGGTCGTCATCACCGGCCGCTGCGTCGACTCGGCGGTCACGCTGGGCGTGCTGATGCACGAGTTCGGCTGGGGCGCCGCCGACTTCGACGCGCTGGCCGGCGGCAGCCTGGCCGGCCACATCATCGAGTGCGGCTGCCAGGCCACCGGCGGGCTGCACACCGACTGGCAGGACGTGCCCGACTGGCCGCACATCGGCTACCCGATCCTCGAGTGCGACGCCGACGGCAGCTTCACCGTCACCAAGCCCGAGGGCACGGGCGGCCTGGTCGCGCCGCAGGTGGTGGCCGAGCAGATGCTCTACGAGATCGGCGATCCGGCCGCCTACCTGCTGCCCGACGTGGTGTGCGACTTCACGCGGGTGCGCATCGAGCCGGCCGGCGACCAGCGGGTGCGCGTGCACGGCGCACGCGGCCGCGCGCCGACGGCGACCTACAAGGTCTGCGCCACCCATGTGGAGGGCTTCAAGACCTCGGCGCAGCTCACCGTCGTGGGCTTCGATGCGGTGGCCAAGGCGCGCCGCACGGGCGAGGCCGTGCTGGCGCGCGTGGGCGAGCTGCTGGCCGCGCAGGGCCTGGCGCCCTTCAGCGCCACCCACATCGAGGTGCTGGGCAGCGAGGGCCCCTACGGCCCGCACGCCCAGCCCGCGGCCGCCGGGATGCGGGAGGCCGTCCTGCGCCTGAGCGCACGCCACCCGGACAAGGCCGCGCTGGAACTGCTGGCGCGGGAGATCGCGCCGGCCGGCACCTCGTGGGCGCCCGGCACCACGGGCGCCGGCGGGCGCGCGGGCGTGTCGCCGCTGATCCGCCAGTACGCCTTCCTGCTGGACAAGCAGCGCGTGGCGCCGCAGGTCCACCTGGACGGCGCGGCGCTCGCGCTGCCGCCGGGCGAGGCGCTGCCCGCGGCCGGCGCCGCAGCGCCGGCCGACGATCGGGAACTGCCGGTGGAAGCGCCTTCGGGACCCACCCTCGAGGTGCCCCTGATCCGGCTGGCCTGGGCGCGCTCCGGCGACAAGGGCGATACCTCCAACATCGGCGTGATCGCGCGCCGGCCGGAATGGCTGCCGCTGCTGCGCGCGCAGCTGACGCCGCAGCGCGTCGCGCAGCACCTGGCGCACCTTGTCGAAGGCCCCGTCACCCGGCATGAGGTGCCGGGCATCCACGCCTTCAACTTCGTGTGCGAGCAGGCCCTGGGCGGCGGCGGCATGGCCTCGCTGCGCAACGACGCGCTGGGCAAGGGCATGGCGCAGATCCTGCTGGCACTGCCGGTGCGGGTGCCGGCGGCGTGGTTCCCGCCAGCCGCATCTGCCCCTTCGGCGGCGCCGGGAACGCCTCTAGCTTAGGCCCCAGGGGCCCAGCGCACGCGGGCGTCGAGCGCCACCGCGCGATCGCCCTGCACGGCCAGCGGGTTGATGTCCAGTTCCGGCATGCGCGCGCCCAGCTGGGCCGCCAGCAGCGACACGCGATGCCCGATCTGCGCCAGCCTGGCCAGGTCCGCGGGCGCGCGCCCCCGGTAGCCGTCCAGCAGCGGGAAGCAGCGCAGCCCGCGGATGGCGCGCTCGACGGCCTGCGGGCTGGCCGGGGCCGGCAGCAGCTGCGTGTCCTTCATCAGCTCCACCAGCGTGCCGCCCGCGCCGACCAGCAGGAAGGGACCGAACTCCGGGTCGTGGACGGTGCCGATCATGAGCTCGGACTCGGCCTGGATCATGGGCTGCACCAGGCAGCCCCGGAACGCCGCGCCGGCGAGGCCCTCGGCGGCGCCCCGGATGCGGCCGAACGCGGCGCGCACGGCGCCGGCATCGCGCAGGTCGAGCTGCACGCCGCCCATGTCGCTCTTGTGCGTCACGCCGTCGGCCACGATCTTGAGCACCACCGGGTAGCCCAGCCCGTCGGCGATGCGCACGGCGGCGCCGGCATCGGCCGCCAGTTCGCCCGCGGCCACGTCGATGCCCGCCAGGGCCAGCAGCGCCTTGCTGGTGTCTTCGTCCTGCATGCCCTCGGACAGCGCCTGCGTGAAGGCCTGCAGCTGCGCCGACGGCGCAGGAGGCGCTTGCACCGGATCGGGGCCGGCATGCTCGCGCAGCCACTGCAGGTCGCGCAGGGTCAGGAAGGCCTCGTGCTGGCTGGGAAAGAAGGGCACGCCCAGGCCGAGCAGCGCCTGGCGCATCTCCTCGGTGATGCCGCTGGCGCAGTTGACCACGAGGGCCGGCTTGCCGTGCTTGCGGCCCAGCTCGGTGAACAGCGTGGCGATGCCGTCCATCCTGCTCTGCGGCGTCATCAGGTAGGCGCAGGCGCCCACCGACGGGTCGGCGAAGATGGGCTCCATCGAGCCTGCCAGCAGGTCGGGCCGGCTCCTGCCGGGGCCGGAGGCCGCCGCGCCCATGTCGTACGGCAGCTGCTGGTTGCTTTCGGTGAAGAAGGGCGCCAGCGCGGCGCGCGTGGCCGCGTTCAGTTCGCCCGGGACCAGGCCGTGGTCCGACAGGGCGTCGCTGCCCAGCGCGCCCTGCCCGCCCGAGCCGCTGAAGAGCGCCACGCCGGGCGCGGTCGGCAGCGGGAAGGCCTGCAGCGCCTGGGCCGTCAGCAGCATCTGCAGCGCGTCGGTCTGCACCAGGATGCCCTCGTTGCGGCAGCGCGCCAGGAAGGTGTCGTAGGCGCCGGCCATGCTGGCGGTGTGCGAGGCCACGGCCTTCTGCCCGTGCGGCGTGCGGCCGGCCTTGGTGATCAGCACCGGCTTGCCGGCCGCCCGCGCCCGGCGGGCGATGGCCAGCATGCGCTCCACCGAGCGGGCGCTTTCCATGTACAGGCAGATCACGTCGGTGGCCGGGTCGTCCACCAGGTAGTCGAAGAAGTCGCAGATCTCCAGGTCGGCCTGGTTGCCCAGCGACACGCAGCTGCTGAAGCCCGCGCCGACGAAGCCGGCGCGCGCGATCATGGCGCCCACCACCGCGCCGCTCTGGCTCACCACGCCGATGCGCCCGCGCGGGATGTCGTCGAAGTACTCCACCAGCGCGGTCGAGTTGAGCAGCGCCACGTTCGCGTTGGCGTTGAGCACGCCCATGCAGTTGGGGCCGATCATGGCGATACCGGCCTGGCGCGCCACGGCCAGCACGCGCTCCTGCTTGGCCGCGCCTTCGGCGCCGGACTCGGCGAACTGCGAGGTGACCACCATGGCGGCGCGCACGCCGGCGGCCGCGCACTCGTGCATGGCCTGCTCCACCGCATCCACGCCGATGGAGATGACGGCCAGGTCGACCGGCTGGCCGATCTCGCCCACGCTGCGGTAGGCGCGCAGGCCCTGGATGGTCTCGGCCTTCGGGTTGACGGGATAGATCGCGCCGGGGTACTTGAACTTGCGCAGCACGTGCAGCAGCACGCCGCCCCACTTGGCGATGTCGTCCGAGGCGCCGATGAAGGCGATGGAGCGTGGATCGAGGATGGCGCGGATGCCCGCGTGGGTCTGTTCGCTGTGGGTGGTCATGGCTTATTTCCTGCCGTAGCTCACGGACATGCCGGCACGCACGTCCGACTGCACCGCATACGGCGGGATGGGGTAGCGCAGGCCGTTGCGCGCCAGGGCGGCCAGCCCTTCGAGCGCCTTGGTCAGGTGCTCGGGCTTGAGGGCCATGAGCAGTTCGTCGTCGGGCACGCCGCCGTAGCGCCGCTCCGGGAAGCAGGGCAGCGCCAGGCTGGGCTCGCCGGTGGCCAGCGCGCGGCCCCAGGAGTCGGCGCAGGCCGATTCGCCCACGGCGCCCCATTCGAGCTTCCTGTAGCCCGTCCACTGCAGGCCGTTGATCAGCAGGATCATCTGCGCCGGGTTGGCATACACGAGGCAGATGTCCGGGTCGAGCCGGCCGCTGGCCAGCGGCGAGACCGCCATCGCCTGATAGCGGCCGTAAGGCACGCAGTGCATGGCCTTCTGGTGCGCCGCGGCGTCGGCTTCCGTGGCGAACCACACGCCCGCGAAGGGCTTGCCGGCCTGCCATTCCTCGTTCTGCGGCGCCAGGCCGATCACGGCGGAGCATTGCGGTCCCACCAGGTCGGCCGCGGTGATGCCCACCGTGAAGCCCAGGCGCGCGGCCTGGCCGATGATCTGGTCGGTGGTGTGGATGGCGCCGCCGGGGCGGCGGATCCGGGGCACCGCCTCCATGTCCTCCACCCGCTCGAACATCTGGATGCCGATGGGCGTGGTCTTCAGGCGCAGCAGGCGGAAGAGCTGGTCGGTGAGGGAGGCGCCGTCGGTCGCGGGTGGGGTCGTGGTGGTGTCAGGCATGGCGCACTTCGGAAAGAAAAGCCTTGGCACGCGCGCTGCGCGTGGCGGTGAAGAACTGTTCGGGCATGGCGTCCTCGACGATCTGGCCGTCGGCCATGAAGACGATGCGGTCGGCCACCTCGCGCGCGAAGCCCATCTCGTGCGTCACGCACAGCATCGTCATGCCCTCGTCGGCCAGCTGGCGCATCACGGCCAGCACCTCGCCCACCATCTCGGGGTCGAGCGCGCTGGTGGGCTCGTCGAACAGGATGATGGGCGGCTGCATGGCCAGCGTGCGCGCGATGGCCACGCGCTGCTGCTGGCCGCCCGAGAGCTGGCTGGGCGAGGCGTCGGCCTTGGAGGCCAGCCCCACGCGCGTGAGCAGGGCCATGGCGCGCTCCCTGGCTTCCTGGTCGGACAGCCTGAGCAGCCGGCGCGGCGCCAGGCAGATGTTGTCCATCACCGTCAGGTGCGGGAACAGGTTGAAGCTCTGGAACACGAAGCCCACGCGCTGGCGCATCGCGTTCACCTCCCTGGCCGAATGCCCGGGCTCGCGGCCCTCGACGAGGATGCGGCCCGAGTCGATGCTTTCCAGCCGCGTGATGGTGCGCAGCAGCGTCGACTTGCCCGAGCCGGAGGGGCCGCAGATCACCACCACCTCGCCCTGGTGGAAGTCGATGGAGATGTTCTTGAGCACCGGGTTGTCGCCAAAGCGCTTGCTGACGCCCTGGAACTCGATGGACTTGGGTTTTTCTGACATCGTCGGTTCCGTGATGAATCCGGCCCTCAGGCGGTGGGCGCCTGGGCGCCCGATGCAGGGGTGCCGCGGGAGGGGCCGGCGAAGCGGCGCTCGACATGGCGGCCGAGCAGGGTGAGCGGGTAGCACAGCACGAAGTAGGCGATGCCCAGCAGCGTGAAGATCGGGATGGCCTTGTCGCCCAGCGTGTCGTTCAGGCCCATGAACTCCAGCGTCAGTTCGTGCAGGCCGATGACCGAGCCCAGCGCGGTTTCCTTGATGAGCAACACGAACTGGCTGACGATGCTGGGCAGCATGTTGCGCAGCGCCTGCGGCAGGATCACGTGCCGCATCGCCCGGCCGTGCGACAGGCCCAGCGAGCGCGCCGCCTCGTACTGCCCCCTGGGCAGGGCCTCGATGCCGGCCCGGATGGTCTGCGACAGGTAGGCGCCGTTGAACAGCGTCATCACCACCAGCACCACCAGCCACAGCGGCGCCCCCTTGATCGCCAGCGGCAGCAGGAAGTAGACCCACAGCAGGTGCACGATCAGCGGCACGCTGCGCATGTAGAACACGAACAGCTCCACCAGCCGCGCCAGCGGGCGCCATGGGCTGAGGAGGCCCAGGCACACCGTCAGCCCCGCCGGCATCGCCAGCAGCAGGCCGGCGAAGGCCAGGATCAGCGTCATCGCCAGCCCGCCCAGCGGGCCGTCGGGGTAGTAGCCGATCAGCAGCTGGACCCAGTAGGTCTCCAGGATGTCCCACATGGCGGCCTACCTCGCGGGATAGCGGCGCTGGTAGCGCTGGCCCAGCGTGGTCAGCACGACCGCGATCAGCAGGAAGAAGATCGTGGTGAAGGCGTAGACGCCCACGCTCAGGAAGGAGGCATCGTTCACCGCGCGGGTCACGAAGGCCAGCTCCCCCACGCCCACCATCAGCGCCACGGTGGTGTTCTTGGTGATGTTCATGGCCTGGCCCAGCAGCGGCGGCACCGTGGCGCGCAGCGCCTGCGGCAGGATCACCAGGCGGAAGGTGTCGAAGAAGCCGAAGCCCAGCGAATGCGCGGCCTCCGCCTGGCCGTGCGCGATGCCGCGGATGCCGCTGCGGATGTCCTCGGAGATGAAGGCCGAGGAATACACGATCAGCGCCACCAGTGCGGCGTAGAAGCCCACGTCGTGCCTGTAGAGCGCGCGCTTGAGCTCGTCGGGCAGCATCTCCGGCACGGCGAAGTACCAGAACATCAGGTGCACCAGCAGCGGAATGGTGCGCACCAGTTCCACGTAGGCGGTGGCCGGCAGCCGGACCCAGCGCAGGGGCGCCAGCCGGGCGAAGGCCACCACCATGCCCAGCAGCAGCCCGCCGGCGATGGCCCCGGCGGTGAGGCCCAGCGTGGTCTGGATGCCCTTGAGCAGCATGTCCCGGTACTCGGGCCGGAACATGACGCCCCAGTCGATGGAGGCCAGGGCGTTCATGGGCCCGGCCTCGTTCCATCGCCGGGCCGCGCCGGGACGAGACGCGCCCCCCGGGGGCGCGGCGACCGCACGCAGTGAAGGAGCGCGAGGGCCATTCTCGGCGCCGGATCAGGGCTGCTTGTAGGGCGCGAAGGTGAAGCTGCGCTTCATCTTCAGCTCGGAGTCCTTGCCGAACCACTGGTCGAAGATCTGCGCGCCCTTGCCCGATTTCTCCAGGTCGGCGAGCGTGTCGTTCACGGCGGCGAGCACGCGCGCCTCGCCCTTGCGCACGCCGATGCCGATCTGCTGCGTGTCCACCGGCTGCTCGAGGATGCGCCACTTGTCGGCCTTGCCGCCGATCAGGCCGATGAGCGTGGTCTCGTCGCCCACCATCGACTCCACCTTGCCCTGCTCCAGCGCGAGGTAGGCGTTGGCCGGCGAGGGGAAGACCTTGAGGTCCGCGCCCGTGATGACCTTGGGCACCTTCACCTCGTGGTTGGAGCCGCTGATGCCGGCCATGCGCTTGCCGTTCAGGTCGGCGAAGCCCTTGATGGACGAGGATGCCGGCACCATGACCTTCACGTCGGCGGCGAAGTAGTTGTTGCTGAAGTCGATCAGCTGGGCGCGCTCGGGCGTGTGGGTCAGGTTGGCCAGCGCGATGTCGGTGCGGCCCGACTGCAGGTCGGTGACGCGGGTGGCGCCCGTGATGAACACCAGCTCGGGCTTCACGCCGATCTTCGCGGCGACGGCCTCGCAGATGTCCACGTCGTAGCCAACGAACTTGCGCGTCTTCGGGTCCTGCACGAAGGAGAACGGCTTGTACTGCGAGCCGACGCCGCACTTGAGCGCGCCGGCCGCCTTGATGCTGTCGAGCTGGTCCGCGTGCGCGGCGCCGGCCGCCAGGCCGAACAGCGCGGCGGCCGCGCCCAGGGACATCGCGTGGATCACTGTCTTCATCTTCTTGTCTCTCGGGTTGTTGTGGAAAGGATCGGTTGCGGGGGCCGCGGCCGGCGCAGTTCAGCCCGCGTGGGCCGCCAGCCGCTGCAGGCCGGCGTCGAGGTCGGCGATCAGGTCCTGCGGATGCTCCAGGCCCACGTGCACCCGCAGGCAGACGTCGCCCGCGGCGACCGGGCTGCTCAACCGGTAGCTCGCCGCCTTGACCGGGATGGCCAGGCTCTCGAAGCCGCCCCAGCTGAAGCCCATCTTGAACAGCTGCATGCCGTCGAGCATGGCGATCACGGCCGCCTCGGAGGCAGGCCGCAGCACCACCCCGAACAGGCCGCTGGCGCCGTGGAAGTCGCGCTTCCACAGCTCGTGGCCCGGCGCGCCCGGCAGCGCGGGGTACAGCACCTCGCGCACCTGGGGCTGCTCGCGCAGCCACCGGGCCACCTGCAGCGCGCTCTCCTGGTGCTGGCGCAGCCGCACGGCCAGGGTGCGCAGGCCGCGCAGCCCGAGGAAGGCGTCGTCGGGGGAGACCGTCAGGCCGAGCGCGCCGTGGAAGGCGCGCACCTCCAGGTAGAGCTCGCGGGTGCGCGCCACGATCACGCCCAGCAGCGCGTCGGAATGGCCCACCACGTACTTGGTCAGCGAGTGGATGGACAGGTCCACCCCGTGCTGCAGCGCCGGGAAGAGCAGCGCCGTGCTCCAGGTGTTGTCCATCAGCACCCGGGCGCCGGCCGCATGGGCCGCCGCGCAGATGGCGGGGATGTCCTGCACCTCGAAGGTGCCGGAGCCAGGCGACTCGGTGTAGACGACCGTGGTGTTCGGCTGGATCAGTGCCGCGATGCCGGCGCCGGCCAGCGGCGGGTAGTACGTGGTGCTCACGTTCATCCGCTTGAGCACCGTCTCGCAGAAGCTGCGCACCGGCGGGTAGACGCTGTCCACCATCAGGACGTGGTCGCCGGGCTTCACGCTGGCCAGCAGGGCCGTGGTGATGGCCGACAGGCCCGAGGGCGTGAGCATCGCGTTGGCGCCGCCCTCGAGCTGCGCCAGCGCCGACTCCAGCGCGCGGCCGGTGGGCGTGCCCCAGCGGCCGTAGGCGCGGTGGCCGCTGCTGCTCTTGAGCTGCTCCACCTTGTCGAACAGCACGGTCGAGCCCCGGTACGGCGGGATGCTGACCAGGCCGTTGGACAGCTTGGCGTCGCGGCCCACGTGGGTCACGCGGGTCTCGGTGTGCAGGGGGGTGGCTGCGGAGGCTTCGCTCATGAAACGCTTTCTCGTGGGGCTGCAGCCTCGGCGGCTGCATCGCGGGCGACGCTGCGCATCGGGAGGCGATGCGGCGTGGAGCGTGGCGCTGCGACTGGCGTCAGTATATTGATGCACGCAATGCACACAACGGCCAAAAATTCAAATCATTATTTCTTTGGTGCAACAATAGACCCATGGATACGGACAGCCTGGCCCTGATCTCGGTGTTCGTGCGGGTGGCGCGCTGCATGAGCTTTTCCGGCGCGGCGGCCGAGCTGCACGTGTCCACCGGCACGGTGAGCCGCCAGATCGCCCGGCTCGAGAAGAAGATGGGCGTGCAGCTGCTGGAGCGCAGCACCCGCAAGGTGGCGCTGACGGAGATCGGCAGGACCTTCTACGACTCGGCCAGCCACATCCTGCTGCTGGCGGAGGAATCGATGTCGCAGGTGCAGGACCTGCAGGTCGAGCCGCGCGGCACGCTGCGCCTGACCGCCCCCATGCTGTTCAGCATCAAGCACCTGGGCCCGCTGATCTCGCGCTACACCGAGCGCTACCCGCATGTGGAGGTGCAGCTGAAGATCTCCGACCAGCTCGAGAGCCTGTCGGGCGGCGACTTCGACATCGCCGTGCGCATCACCAACCACCTGGACGACGGCGTGATCGCCAAGCGCCTGACCAGCATCCACTGGGCGGTGTGCGCCAGCCCGGGCTACCTGGCCCGCCACGGCACGCCGGCCACGCCCGCCGAACTGGCGGAGCACCAGTGCTACCACTACCCGAGCGTGATCAAGCACGGCCGCTGGAGCTTCACCCGGGGCGAGGCGCTGCACAACGTGCCGACCCACGCGCGCTTCCACGTCAACAGCAGCCAGATCATCGCGGACCACGCCCTGGCGGGACTGGGCATCGCCCTGCTGCCGACCTACCTCGTCGGCGAGCACCTGCAGTCGGGCCGGCTCGTGCCGCTGCTCACGGGCTACCAGCCCACCGTCAACAGCGCGCTGTACGCGCTGTACCTGCCGAACCGCTACATGACGGCCAAGGTGCACAGCTTCCTGGAAATGCTCCAGGCGGCCTTCGTCGATCCGCCGTACTGGGATGCGCCGATGCCCGAGGCCCGCTGACGGGGCCGGGTGCGAGTGCGGCCCGGCCCTTCAACGGCGCTTTCGATCCGTGGCGATCACGCACCTCCAGGGCCTTGTCCGCCCGCCTTCTTCCATTTGGATTACAGAGGAAAGTTCGAACGATTCCGGCCGTCCGGATGGGGCCGGGAAGCGCGTGGATCCATCGCACCCGAAATGTCGTAAGTTGGTGCTACTCCTTGATTTTTTGGCAACATCCACTAACACCGTCCGACCTGTTTTTGCGGTGCAGCATGCTAAGCTTTTTGCATCGTCTTCCATTGAAAGAAGTCCACCCATGAAGCTCAGCCACCTCCTCTCCGGCCTGGCCCTCGCCGGGCTGGCCAGCACCCCCGCGTTGGCTCAGTCCGGTGCCAGCGGCACCCCGGCCTCCCAGGCGACCCAAGCGACCCAGGCCACGCAGGAGGCCCGGGGCGGTCTCACCACGGGCGCGGCGGTCGGCCTGGGCGTCGGCGGCAGCGTCCTGCTCGCGACCGCCCTCGGCGGCGGCAGCGGCAACAGGGGCTTCTTCTTCCTGCCGCCCACCGGCACGACGGGCACCACCGGCACCGGCACTGGCACCACGGGTACCACGCGCTGATGCGGCGCGCCCTCCTGCGTGAGGGCTGCCGACTGCCGGCCAGCCGGACCGGGCTGACCGGCCGCATCCTGGGATGCTGCACGCTGGCGGCATTCCTTCTCGCTGTCGGCGGGTGCACTTCGGGTGGCCGCGCCCTGCTGGCCACGGCGGCGCACATGTATGGCGACGCATCCGCCGAGACTTCACCGCCGCAGAACGCACAACTCCACTATTTGCGCGCCCACGTCGGCAAGCGCGAGGTCTACCTCGCGCTCGGCTATGTCGATGCCCTGCCCGAAGGCCCCACCGAGGTCTGGTACAGCGGGTCCGGCGAGGTGCTGCGCATACGACAGGGAAGGATCGTGGGCACCACTGGCCTCACCACCGACTGGCGTTCCGTGCGCTTTTCAGCCGGGCCCTCATGGGCCGCGCTGGCGGGCCGCCCGGACACGCCCGTGCGCTTCACGCGCGAGCGCGACCTCATGCCTGGCTACCGCTTCGGCGTCCGGGACGAGGTGCGCCTGGCCGCCATCGCTGCTCCGGCACGCAGCCGGATGGCGCAGCAGTACGCGGCGCCCGTGCAGTGGTTCGAGGAAAGCAGCACCACCGTCCCCGCCGGCGATGCGCTCCCCCCGGCGCGCTTCGCCGTGGCGCGCGTCGAAGGCGAGCCTCAGGTGGTGTATTCCGAGCAATGCCTCACCCGGGACCTGTGCCTGAGCCTGGAGCGCTGGCAGCCCGCGCCCGCCACCCGCGGCGCAGCGGCGGCCACCGGTTCATGACGCGCACCGGCCCGTCGTCCGCGCCCCACCCCCTGCGTCTTGGCACCATGGCCACGGCTGCCGCCCTGTTCGCACTCGCCGCTTCCGCGGGCGCCGCGGGGCCTGCGGACGCAGGCGCCGCGCAGGTCGCCGCCTCCGGCAATCCGGCGGACATCCGCCCCGGCGAACGGCTGAGCCAGTGGCTGCTGCGCCAGCCGGAGGGCCAGCAGATCGCCAACCCCGGGCTGGCCTGGCAGGTGCGCGACGAGGAATTCGCCCAGCGGCACCTGAAGAACACGCTGCTGGTGCAGCTGGAGGCCTGGGAGCGAGAGGCCCACGCCGGGCCCGAGCGCGGCGACCGCGAGCGCCTGCGCGCCTGGGTCGACAGCCTGCCCATCACCGGCCGCGTGGCGCTGGGCATCGTCGATCCGCGCTGGCTCGAGGCCAATCCGACGGAAGACCCCGTCCTCGGCGCGGGCCAGCGGCTCGTGCCCTCGGCCTGGCCGCTGCGCAGCGTGGCGCTGGTCCGGCCCGACGGCCGCCTGTGCCGCGTGGCGCACGAGCCCGGCCGCAACGTGCTGGACTACCTGGCCGCCTGCGGCCTGCAGGGGCAAGCCGACTGGGCCTGGCTGGCCCAGCCCGACGGCCGCACGTCGCGCATGGGCGTCGCGCCCTGGAACGCCGGCCCGGTGGACGAGCCCGCGCCCGGCGCCTGGCTGTGGGCGGCGCCGCGCCGCATGCGGCTGCTGGACGGCCTCTCCGAAGGGATGATCAAGTTCCTGGCCACCCAGGGGCCATCGCCGCAGGAGGACGCCGCGCAGGCGGCCGCGGCGGCGCCCGGCCAGGCCGCGCGGCTGCCCGAGGGTGCGGCCGCGCAGCCGCGCCCGCTGGACGTCAGCGCCAACGACTGGGGCGAGGTCGGCCTGCTGCAGACCCCCACGGCCCGCATGGAGCAGGCCGGCAACCTGCGCGCGACGCTGAGCAACGTCTACCCGTACAGCCGCCTCAGCTTCATGTTCCAGCCCTTCGACTGGATGGAAGGGGGCTTTCGCTACAGCTCCATCTCGAACCGCATCTACGGCATCACCGACCAGCAGTCCTACAAGGACAAGAGCATCGACCTGAAGCTGCGCCTGCTGAAGGAGTCTGCCTACGTGCCCCAGCTGGCGCTGGGCTTTCGCGACTTCGGCGGCACCGGCCTGTTCTCCAGCGAGTACCTGGTCGCCAGCAAGCGCTGGAACGACTTCGACTTCAGCCTCGGCATCGGCTGGGGCTACATGGCGCGCAGCGGCAACATCCGCAACCCCTTCCGGGTGTTCGGCGACCGCTTCGCCACGCGCCCGACCGACTTCACCACCGGCCAGGCCAGCCTGAGCACGCTGTTCCGCGGCCCCGCCGCACTGTTCGGCGGCGTGCAGTGGCGCACGCCCTGGGATCCGCTCACCCTCAAGGTCGAGTACGACGGCAACGACTACCGGAGCGAGCCCTTCGACAACCGCCAGCGGCGCCGTTCCCCGGTCAACGTGGGGCTGAGCTACCGCGTCTCGCCCGGCATCGTGCTGTCCGCCGGCTTCGAGCGCGGCGACAAGGTGATGGTGGGGCTGAGCCTGTCCAGCAACCTGGCCCAGTCGTCGATGCCCAAGGTGCTCGATCCGCCGCTGCCGCGCCTCGCCGCCCAGGCGCCGCTGCACCCGCCCGGCTGGGCCGTGACGGCCGCCGCGCTCGAGGAGCAGACGGAGTGGACCGTGACCCACATCGCCCCGCAGGGCGAGGCGCTGCACGTCTGGGCCACCGAGGCCGACGCCACCTACCGCGATGCCCGCGTGCAGCGCGCCGTGGCGGTGCTCCACGCCGCCGCGCCGGAGAACATCCGCCGCTTCGTGCTGCACTTCAGCGAGCGCGGCCTGCCCAGCCATGCCCGGGTGATCGAGCGCGCCGAATGGGTGACCGAGCGCCTCGTGCCCCTGCCGCCGCGGCAGGCGCGCGTGCCCGCCTGGCAGGACTACGGGCCGGCGTCCACCCGCGCCACGCCGGACGACCTGCCCGCGCCGGCGCGTGCCGCGGCCGGTGCAGCCGGTGCGGGCGTCGTGGCCGCCACTGCCGCCGAAGGCGGCAGCGCCCTTCCGGGCCTGCCGGGCCAGACCGGCGCCGACGGCCTGTGGACGCGCCAGCGCGATCGTTTCAGCTGGGGCGTGGGGCCGTACTTCAGCCCCATCGTTGGCGGCCCCGACGCCTTCGTCCTCTACCAGCTCGGCCTGCAGGCCTCGGGCGAATACCGCTTCAGCGACCGCACCTGGCTCAGCGGCGCCGTCAACTTTCGCCTGGTCGACAACTTCGACAAGTTCACCTACACCGCGCCCAGCAACCTGCCGCGCGTGCGCACCTACCAGCGCGAGTACGTCACCTCCACCCGGGTGACGGTGCCCAACCTGCAGCTCACCCACGTCGGCCAGTTCGCGCGCGACCACTACTACAGCGTGTACGGCGGCCTGCTGGAGAGCATGTTCGCCGGCGTGGGCGCCGAATACCTGTACCGCCCCTGGGGCAGCCGGCTGGCCTTCGGCGTGGACGTCAACCGGGTGCGCCAGCGCGGCTTCAAGCAGGACCTGAGCCTGCGCGACTACGAGGTCACCACCGGCCACGCCACGGTGTACTGGGACACCGGCTGGCACGGCGTCATCGCCCGCATCGCCGCCGGCCAGTACCTCGCGGGCGACCGCGGCGTCACGCTGAGCATCGCCCGTCGCTTCGACAACGGGCTGGTGATGGGCGCCTACGCCACCAAGACCAACGTGTCGGCGCGGCAGTTCGGCGAAGGCAGCTTCGACAAGGGCATCTACATCTCCGTCCCGCTGGACGCCCTGCTGCCCCGCTCGACCAAGTTCTCCGTCGGCTTCCAGTGGAACCCGCTCACCCGCGACGGCGGGGCGCCGCTGGCGCGCAGCCAGCAGCTGTACGAGCTGACCTCCGGCGCCGACCGGCAGGCCTTCCGCGCCGGGCCGCCGCAGCAGAGCCTGCCGCGCAGCGGGGACAACCTCCTGAACTTCGAGAACAGCCTGCGCTGACCATGCCGCGCCACGCCCGCCAAAGATGAAATCCGTCCTCGTCGTCTGCATCGGCAACATCTGCCGCAGTCCCATGGGCCAGGCCCTGCTCGCGCAGGCCCTGCCGGGCCTGTCGGTGTCTTCCGCCGGCACGGGTGCGCTGGTCGGCCATCCGGCCGACGCCACGGCGCAGGCGCTCATGGCCCGGCGCGGGCTGGACCTGGGCGACCACCGCGCCCGCCAGGTCAGCCCGGCGCTGTGCCGGCAGGCCGACCTCATCCTGGCCATGGACGACGCGCAGCGCCGCCACATCGAGGCGCTCTACCCGCCCGCGCGGGGCCGCGTCTTCCGCCTGGGCCACGTCGCCCGCATCGACGTGCCCGACCCCTACCGCCAGGGCCAGGCCGCCTTCGAGCAGGCCCTCGAACTCATCGACGCAGGCGTGCAGGCCTGGGCCGAACGCATCCGGAAGATCCAGTCACCATGAACACCCTCTCTGCCCCCGCCCCTGCCCCCGCGGCCCCGCCGCAGGCTGCCGCCCTGTACGGCGACCACGACGACATCAACCTGATCGAGTACGTCGACATCCTGATCGACCACAAGTGGTGGATCGCCGGCATCACCGCGCTGGCGCTGGCCCTCGGGGTGGCCTACACCCTGCTGGCCACGCCCATCTACCAGTCCAACCTGCTGGTGCAGGTGGAGGACTCGGCGCCCGACACCAAGAGCTTCCTGGGCGACGTCTCCAGCCTGTTCGACGTCAAGACCCCGGCCACCGGCGAGATCCAGGTGCTGCAGTCGCGCATGGTGCTGGGCGCCGCCGTGGACCAGACCCGGCTGTATATCGACGCCCAGCCCCGCTACCTGCCGCTGGTCGGGCGCTGGCTGGCCCACCGGGCCGACGGGCTGTCCACGCCCGGCCTGCTGGGCCTGGGCGGCTACGTCAACGGCACCGAGCGCATCGAGGTCGCCCGCATCGACGTGCCCGAGGCCATGGAGGACGACAAACCCTTCACGGTGACCGCCGAAGGCGACGGCCGCTACGCCCTGCGCCACGACCTGCTGGACGCCCCGCTGCACGGCACCGTGGGCCAGCTGCTGGAGCAGGACCTGGGCGGCGGCGAGCGCATCGCCGTGCTGATCGAGCGGCTGGACGGCGAGCCGGGCGCGCAGTTCACCGTGCTCCGGACCTCGCGCCTGCGCACCATCGAGGACCTGCAGGCGCGCCTGCAGCTGGCCGAGCAGGGCCGCCAGTCCAACGTGATCAACGTCTCGCTGCAGGACGGCAACCGCCCTCGCCTCGTCCGCATCCTGAACGCGATCGGCGAGCAGTACGTGCGCCAGAACGTCGAGCGCAAGGCGGCCGAGGCGGAGAAGACGCTGGTCTTCCTCAACCAGCAGCTGCCCGAGTTCCGGCGCCAGCTCGAGACCTCCGAGGACGCCTTCGCCAGCTTCCGCAAGAAGAACGGCACCATCGCCTTCGACGAGGAGGCCAAGGGCGTGCTGAGCCAGACCGTGGACCTGCAGACCAAGCTGCTGGAAGCCCAGCAGCAGCGCCGCGAGATGGTGGCCCGCTTCACCGACCGCAACGTGCGCGTGCAGACCATCGACCGCCAGATCGCCGCCGTGCAGAAGGAGATCGACGGACTGGAGGGCCGCGTGCGGCGCATGCCGGCGATCCAGCAGGAGGCGCTGCGGCTGGAGCGCGACGTGCGGGTGAACGCCGAGCTGTACCAGTCGCTGCAGAACAACGCGCTGCAGATGCGCCTGGTCAAGGAGGGCAAGACCGGCAACGTGCGCCTGCTGGACAAGGCGACCACGCCCAAGGACCCCGTGAAGCCGAAGAAGGCGATCGTCATGGCCACCATGCTCGCCCTGGGCCTGCTGGCCGGCGCGGTGCTGGCCATCGTGCGGGCGCGCTTCCTGCGCGGCGTCAGCGATCCGCAGGAGATCGAGGCCCACACCGGGCTGAGCGTCTACGCCACCGTGCCCTATGCCTCCGACCAGACGGCGCTGGACCTGCGCGTCGACGCCGGCGTCCAAGGCATCCAGCTGCTGGCGGAGCACCAGCCCGACAGCCAGCCCATCGAGGCGCTGCGCAGCCTGCGCGTGGCGCTGCAGTTCGCCAGCCTGGAGGCGGAGAACAACCGCATCCTGATCACCGGCCCGACGCCCGGCATCGGCAAGAGCTTCATCTCGGGCAACTTCGCGGCCACCCTGGCGCACGCCGGCAAGCGCGTGCTGCTGATCGACGCCGACCTGCGCAAGGGACACCTGCAGAAGCTGTTCGGGCTGCCGCGCGAAGGCGGCCTCTCGGAACTGCTGGCGGGCGACCTGACGGTGCAGCAGGCGGTGCACGCCAGCGTGCTGCCCCACCTGGACGTGCTGACCACCGGCAGGCTGCCCGTCAACCCGGCAGACCTGCTGATGTCCGACACCTTCGTGCGCGTGCTCGACGCCCTCTCGGCCGCGTACGACCTGGTGATCGTGGACACGCCGCCCGTGCTGGTGGCGGCCGACACCGCCGCCGTGGCGCCGCACTGCGGCGTGGTGCTGCTGGTCGCGCGCGCCGACCAGACGCAGCTGGGCGAGCTCAACGAAAGCGCGCGCCGCCTGGCGCAGGGCGGCAAGAGCCCGAGCGGCGTGGTGTTCAACGGCATGGACCTCACGCGCCGGCACTACGGCAGCTACGGCTACCGCTACGGCGGCTACCGCTACGCGGAATACAAGTACAAGAGCTGAACGGATCGAGCGAGACCCTGAGCATGCACACCCATTCCCGCATCTTCGTGGCCGGCCATCGCGGCCTGGTCGGCAGCGCCATCGTGCGGCGCCTGAAGGCCCTGGGCTGCAGCCAATTGCTGCTGGCCGGGCGCGACACGCTGGACCTGCGCAACCGCGACGCCGTCGAGGCCTGGTTCGCCGCCCACAGGCCCGAGTACGTCTTCCTGGCGGCGGCCAAGGTCGGCGGCATCCATGCCAACAACACCTACCCGGCGCAGTTCCTGCTGGAGAACCTGCAGATCCAGGACAACGTCATCGATGCCGCGTACCGCCACGGCGCCGCCAAGCTGACCTTCCTCGGCTCATCGTGCATCTACCCGAAGCTGGCGCCCCAGCCGATCCGGGAGGACTCCCTGCTGACCGGCCCGCTGGAGCCCACCAACGAGTGGTACGCCATCGCCAAGATCGCCGGCATCAAGCTGTGCCAGGCCTACCGCCGGCAGTACGGCTTCAACGCCATCAGCCTGATGCCGACCAACCTGTACGGCCCGGGCGACAACTTCGACCTGCAGAACTCGCACGTGCTGCCCGCGCTGATCCGCAAGTTCCACGAGGCCAGGCTGCGCGGCGACCGGCAGGTGGTGATGTGGGGCACCGGGACGCCGCGCCGCGAGTTCCTGCACGTGGACGACATGGCCGAGGCCACGGTCCACCTGACCGAGACCTACGACGGCGAGGACATCGTCAACGTCGGCGTGGGCGAGGACGTCAGCATCCGCGAGCTGGCCGAGCTGGTGAAGGACATCACCGGCTTCCAGGGCGAGATCGTCAACGACGCCAGCAAGCCCGACGGCACGCCGCGCAAGCTGCTCGACGTCGCACGCCTGCACGCCCTGGGCTGGCGCGCGCGGATCGGCCTGCGGGAAGGCATCGAGGGCACCTACCGCTGGTTCCTCGAGCACCAGGCCGACCTGCGCAGCGTGTAGCCGCATCCGCCCCCTTCCTGCAGGCGGCCTTCCCCGCTTCGCAGACATCGGGGACAGCAACCCACAGCCCTCCCTTTCTATGAAAAACATCCTGGAAAGCCGGCGTTCCATCTTCGCCTTCATGGGCGGCGCCGTCCTTGGCTCCACGGCCCTCGCGCAACCCCGGGGCACTGCTGCCGATGCCGGCGGCGCGCAGCCCCCGCAGGACATCGCGAAAGCCTTGTCCAGGAACGGGCTGTTCACGGGCAACCTCGACACGCCCTACCCCACGCCCACGGTCACGCTGGCGCCGTCGGCCTCCATCTTCTCCGCCAGCCTGGCCGGCGCCCGCGAGCAGAAGTCGCTGCTGGAGTCGCCGGCGAACTCGCAGAACATCAAGATCTCGAACACGATCCTGCGCTCGCCCGGCGGCATTGCCTTCCACCAGAACAATGCCAACGCCAGCAACACCAAGATCATCGGCAGCAGCATCTTCAGCAACGGCTACGGCATCCTGGCCAACAAGAACGGCCGCAACTCCGCCTCCTTCCTGGTGATGGGCTCCACGGTGGAGTCCGACACCTCCGACGCCATCGAGTGGAACCAGCCGAACGCCAACTGCAGGGCCTATTCCGCGATCGGGAACTTCCTGTCCGCGAAGTCCGGCGGATCGGAAGCCACGGCCGGCTTCGCCGTCGGCATCGCCGGGACGCAGAGCCACATCACCGTCGCCAACCAGATCCTGCAGGCCCGCAACGCCGCCATCCACCTCGAGGACGCGCAGGCGCGCGGGGTGGTGGTCGGCAACTCGGCTTCCGAGTGCATGAAGAACGGCTTCACGGCGCAGGCGGGCCCCGGCGGCGCCGGCGACGGCGCCATCGTGGCGACCAACCAGTTCAACGCCGCGGGGTCGAATGCAGGCACCGGCGTCTGGAACATCCACGACAAGAACGGCGTGGTGCGCCTCCATGCGATCTCGTCGAACCGCGCGAGAGGCTTCAAGACGGGCTACTGGCTGGACGGGGCCGGCATCCAGGCCACGGAGAACAACGTGTCGCTGGACTGCCAGACGGGGCTCAAGCTGGGCAACCAGGCGGTCGGCCTGGGCCACTGGTACAGCCAGGACACCGCCAATCCCGCCACGCTGGGTTCGCTGTCCATCGGCGGCAAGATGGTCAGCCAGTCACCCGTGTCGGCGCTGATCGCCCGGTCGGGCAACGCGGCGCCGGGCGGCTACGTCAAGGGCTTCCTGATCCCGCTGGCGCCTTCGCCGGACACGGGCCAGGCCCTGGCGATCTGCCCCCTGCCCACCCGCATGGCGGGCCGGCTGACGATCATGTTCTCGTCCAGGGGCCAGGGGGGCATGATCAGCGCCGACATCGCCTGGAACGGCAAGGAGCTGAGCGTGTCGGGCGCCGTCTCGCACTTCACCGGGACGGTGAGCGTGGCCGCCCTGCGCGCGGACGATGGCAAGCTCACCGCGCAGCTGGCCGGGGCCGGCGCGATCACGGCCGGCTACGCCGATTTCGACGGCATCTACTACCAGGCTTGATGCATCGCCCCGCGGGCGCCGGCGGCCCGCTTCAGGGCGCGCCGCCCGCGCCGATGGCCTGCGCCCACTTCTGCCGTTCCGGCGTCCCGGGCGGCTCGAAGAGGCTGCGGAACAGGGGCACGAGCCGACCGGCGCCGTGCTCGCTGAGGTGGTCGTCGTCGAAGTAGTCCGGCACGCCCTCGTGGGCGCCGTGGCAATGCCTCGCGTCGCACAGCACGACGGTCGGATCGATGATCTCGACGCCGCACTCCGCATGCGCCCGGTTCTGCAGCTTCCAGGCGTATTCCTGGCGGGACCGGTACTCGTCGAGCGTGATGCCGACCTCCCGGCGCTGGCCGAGGATCATGGACCGGGCCATGGTCTTGGGGACGTTGAGCTTCATCTCGGGGAACGGACGGACCATGTAGACCCGCCTGTACTTCCTGAATTCGCATGCGGTGGCGACCAGGGCGTCCGCCAGCTGTTGCCGGTACGCCTCGTTCCGGGTCTCGAAGGGCTGGTCGAAATAGAGCTGCGGCCTCGATGCCGTGGTCGCCGGGTCGCCCTCGTTCTGGCCGTAGGCATCGACGGCGATCCGGTTGGCGATGATGAGGGGGACGTCGGCCGGGAACTGCTTCTGCGCCTCCAGGGCCCACCGGACGAACTGGCTGCACGCGTCCTTCTCCTCGCCGATCCGCCTGCTGTTCAGTAGGGTGCGGCAGCCCGAGTAGGTCCAGTCGAGCACATGCAGGTCCTTGCCGGGCAGGGCGCTCTCGACGGCGCGCACCAGAGTGGCGGCATGGCTGTCCCCCATGACGATGGCGCCGAGCTTCGGCCCCCCGTAGGTGCAGCCGGGGACGCGCGCCGGCGGGGCCACGTGGCACTCGGCCATGCGCGGATTCTTGTCCTCGGCGGCGCGGGACACCCTTTCGATCCCGGCGGGCAGACGTCCGGGCACGCCGCCGCGCGCCACCACGATGACGCAGGGAATACACAGGCATGCCCAGGCCGCGGGCCCGAAGAAGCGCGCGGACCGCGCGCCGGGCCGGCGCGACAGCGCGTTCGTGGACGTCTTCTCGACGTACCGGTAGGACAGGCTTCCCAGCACCAGCGACAGCGCCAGCCCCGCCCCGAGCGCGGCGGCCGAGTGCGACAGGCCGGCGAACCCGATGACGACCACGACCGGCCAGTGCCAGAGGTAGATCGAATAGGAGCGCAGGCCGATCCATTGCGCGACCGCGCTGCCGGTGGCGACGGAATCGCGCCGCTGCGCGAGCAGGACGAAGGCCGCGCCGGCGACGGGCAGCAGCGCACGCACCGAAGGCCAGGGCGTCGAGCCGTCGAAGGCCGCGAGCGCGGCGACGATCATGGCCAGGCCGGTCCATTCCAGGGCCCGCCGCCCGCCGGGCGAGGCGGGGCCCCGCTCCTTCAGGAAGAAGACCAGGCCGCCCGCGATCATCTCCCAGACCCGCGTCGGCAGAAGGAAGAACGCCGCGGACGCGCTGCGCGCCGTCAGATGCCACGACAGCGCGAGCGACGCGAGGCCCAGCAGCGCGTAGCACGCGAGCAGGCCTCGTCGCCGGCCGCCGAGGCGCCAGACGACCACCAGCGCCAGCGGCAGCAGCAGGTAGAACTGCCATTCCACCGAAAGCGACCAGGTGTGCAGCAGGAGCTTCTCGTGCGAGTCGGCGTCGAAGTAGCCCGCCTCCCGCCAGAACTTGACGTTGCTCAGGAAGATGAGCGCCAGGAAGGCGTCGAGCGCGAAGGCCCGGTAGTCCAGCGAGGGCAGCCAGAACCAGCCGAGCGCCAGCAGCGCGCAGCACAGCACGCCCAGGGCGGGGACGATCCGCCGGGCGCGGGCCCGGTAGAACGACGCGATCGAGAACCGGTCCGACGCCAGGCCCTCGACGATGATCGACGTCATCAGGAAACCCGAGATCACGAAGAAGACGTCGACCCCGATGAAGCCGCCCCGGAAGCCGGCGATACCGAAGTGGAACAGCACGACGGACACCACGGCCCAGGCGCGCAGGCCGTTGATGTCGCTGCGGAAATGCCGGGTCGTCGTCGATTCGGAAGTCATGCGGGAACAGCTCGCTGAGGTCAGGCGCCGCTTCCCTGCGCCGGGCAGGGAGCGGATGGCCGCAGGACGCGCGTCTTGATCCAGCGCGCGGGATTGCCGACATAGACGCCCCAGGGCTCGGCGTCCCTGAAGAGCACGGCGCGCGCGCCGACCACGGCGCCTTCGCTCACGGTCACGCCGGGGCCGATGAAGGCCTCGGCGGCGATCCAGGCATGGGCGCCGATGACGATGGGCTTCTGGACCAGCTGGAAGTTCGGATCGGCGATGTCGTGGGTGCCCGCGCACAGGGAGGCGCCCTGCGAGACCACGGCCCGCTCGCCGATGGCGACCGGGCCCTGGCAGTAGCAGTCCACGCCGGGGCCGAGCACGGCGTGCGCGCCCATCGCGAGATGGGGCGGATACCAGATGCGCGCCTTGCCGTAGACGCGCGCGGTCGGATGCACGTCGGCGCCGAACAGCCGCAGCAGCAGGCCGCGCCAGCGGTGCAGCGGCGGCGGCGTCCAGGCCGCGCACAGCAGCCACACGAGGTTCCAGAGGGCGCGGAACAGGCGGTGGCCGATCGAGTACGAGGCGCCGCCTTCCAGGGGCCGGCTCTTTCCGGCGTCGAGCAGGCTCATGCGGTCCTCCGCGAGGCCTCGCCCGCCGTGCGCTCCGCGGCCCGCTGCAGCACCGCCACGATCCGGCCCGCGAAGGAGCGCTCCGTGAACCTCGAGGCCGCATAGTCGCGGTTGTGCCTCGAGAAGCGAGCCACCTCGCCGGGAAGATGCGCCGAGATCTCCCGCAGCGTCGCCGCCAGGGCGGCGGGGTTGCGGGCTTCGACCACATGGCCGTGCGATGCGTCGACGATGTCGGGAATGCCGGCGTGGGCCGTCGCCACGATGATGTTGCCGGTGGCCAGGCCTTCGAGCAGGGAGATGGGCTGCCCCTCCATGGCGTAGTAGGTCGGCAGCGCGAACACGTTGGCGCCGGCCAGGAGCTGCCGCTTCCGGTCGCCCGCGACGGCGCCGACGTACGCCGCCTCGGGCGCCAGTGCGTCCAGCCTCTTGCGCACCTCAGCCTCCAGGCCCTTCTCGATGTGGCCGGCGATCCGCGCGCGGAAGTCCACCTTCTCCCGCTTCAGGAGGGCGAGCGCGTCCAGCAGGTCCAGGATGCCCTTCTCCCGCATGAGGTTGCTCAGGTAGAGGACCTCCAGGCGCCCGGTGGGCTTGTCGGCCGGGGCGCCCGCGAACAGGTCGTCGCCGGCGAAGTTCTCCACGACGAAGACCTGCTCGTCCGGCAGCAGGTCCGTGAAATTGCCCCGCAGCGACTCGGAGAGGACGATGCCCGCGGCGGCATGCGACACGCAGCCGTGGAACAGCCGCCTGCGCAGGCCCGACAGCCCGGCGTAGTGCCGCCCCAGGTGGTTGCCGTGGACGTGGATCACGTAGGGCGTGCGGCTCCAGCGGGCCAGCAGCATGAAGGGCGCGTACTTCATCAGGCCGAAGAAGGTCTGGCCCGGCGTCAGGTAGACGGCGTCGGTCCGGAACACGCGCGGCAGGTGCCGGTAGGTGCCGAGGAAGGCCAGCGCCTTGCGCAGGGAGAAGCGGGACCCCTGCCGCCCGGAGATGGTGGGCGTGGAGGTGTCGATGGACGCGAAGTCGTGCCCCGCCTCCCGCGCCCTGCGCAGCAGCACGGCGTTCGCGTACGAGCAGCCGTTGATCGGCTCGGGCAGCGGCCCGATCAGCAGGAACCTCATGCCGCCCTCCGCACGGCCCGGACGAACTGCTCGTCCCGGGCCAGGTCGAAGATCCGCGCCGCGATGTACAGCCACAGCGTGTAGAACGCGTACGAATCGAACTGCAGGTAGACCACGAAGGTCGCGAAGAACAGGATCTTCCTTCGCCGGTCGAACAGCATCAGCAGCAGCAGGAGGTAGCCCAGCACGCCGTGCTCGGCCAGGAGCTTGACGTGCATGCTGTAGGTGAGGCCGTCCTGCTGGACGCGCAGCTGTTCGATTTCGTCGAGTTCGATGGAAGTGGTCATGTTCTGGTAGGCCTTGTCGAAGCCGGATTCGATCGCCTGGCCGCTGTTGCCGAAGCCGAAGCCGATCACCGCGCTCAGGGGGTGCTCGGCCATCCCGTACAGCGCGGCTTCGGAGCGGAACTTGCGGATGACGGCGGAGGGGTCCGCGACGCCCTCGCCCGAGAGCACGCTCTCGACCCGCTCCACCAGCCGGTTCGACGGCAGGGCGAGGAAGACGGCCAGGGCGCAGACCATGGCGCCGACAGCCTTGATCTTCTTGCGGGTCGGCAGGATCAGCAGCAGGCCGCTGCCGAAGAGCGCGCAGTCCACCAGCGCCCGCAGCGACGAGCCCGAGACGATGGAGATCAGCAGCAGCAGGCCGCCGCAGGCCAGCAGCAGCGTCCTGGCCCGGCTGCGGGCCGGCGCCAGGATCAGCACGGTGGGAACGATGATGCCCAGCACGTGCAGGCTCACGAAGCTCGGCTCGGTGAAGCTGAACTGGACCTTCTCGGGATAGAAGCGGGCGAAGACCAGGTCGAAGGGAAGCGCGGGCCCCCATCCGAGGATGGCCAGGTACTGGGCCAGCCCGCACAGCACGGCGAGCAGGTAGCTCGCCGCCAGCATCGAGATCAGCTTCCGCGAGATCCGCTGCCCCCGCCGCTCGTCGGCCTGCACCAGGAAGAGGACGTACGAGAAGGACACGAGCAGGCCCAGGCCGAGCAGGAGCTTGAACGCCGTCAACCCAACCAGGCCGGTCTCGAGCCCGAACGCCAGGTAGGACAGGAACGAGAGGAAGGCCAGCCCCTGCAGGAGGATCGCCCGGTTGACCTTGACGCGCAGGAAGTTCGCGGCGAAGTTCCGGGGCCTCCAGAGCACGAAGAGGACGGCCGAGGCGAAGAAGAAATAGGGAGACACGGCCGCCCACCCGAGCGACGGGGCGATCCGCAGGTTGTCGAACGGAATCAGCATCCATCCGGCATAGAAGAACAGGAGCGCGAGCGGCCTCATGCCCGGCAGGGAAAGGCGCGGCGCGCGCGGGGGCGGTGTTTCATGGCGTCGGGCGCATCAGGCCGCAGGCAGGGGGACGGCGGCGTCCGCGCGGGCCTGGAAGTACAGGTCCAGCGACTGCCGGATGCCCCGCAGGTCGACGTGCCAGGCCTCGGCGTTCCCGTCCAGGAGTTGCAGGACCTGGGCCTGGACGGCCTCGGGGTCGAAGTCGGCGATGTCGTGCGACAGCGCCGACAGGCCGATCGCATCGAAGGTCCCCCTGGTCTTCGGCTGGTAGGCCAGCCCGATGGTCGGCACCCCGCCGGCGATGGCGAAGATCGCCGAATGCATCCGGCTGGCGATGAAGACCGACATGGCGGAATACAGGGTCACCAGTTCCTCGGGTGTGACGTCCTGGGGCAGCTCGACGACGCGGCAGCGCTCGTCGGCGACCAGCGCCTCCAGCTCGCGCGAGATCGGCACGTCGCTGTCGCTGGCGCCCACGTCGACCTGGGGGAAGATGCTGATGCGGGCGTCGGGATGGGCGCCCAGGACGGCCCGGGCCAGCCCCGCCAGCTTGTCCAGGTAGCGCCCGATGTCCCCGGGCGTGCTGCCGGCCTTGGAGAAGCCCCAGTCGAGCACGGTCAACCCGATCCTGCGCTCCTTCCGGCGGTTCGCATCCCGCAGCGGGGCCGGCAGGGTGAACGCGATGTCGGGGACTTCCTCGCAGGCGATGTCCAGCTGCCGGAGCAGCTTGGTCGAGATCGCCTCCCGGCTGAAGACGAGGTCGACGTCCCGCAGCGCGCGCTTCACCAGCGCCCGGTCGAGCGCGTGGTTGAGCGGGCCGATGCTCTGCGGAAAACCCAGGGTGGGCTTTCCGTGCCGCGGGCCCAGCCAGTAGTGGTACAGCGCGTTCAGCAGGCCGATGCCCATCGGCCCGCGGCGCGACGAGTAGACGTACCCGCCGCCGGCCGAGACGACCAGGTCGGCCTCCCGGTAGGCCCGGAAGCGTTCGCTTCCCGGCAGGAAGACCGCCTGGAGCCACGCGGCGAGCCCGTCGCGGTAGCGCGCCAGCGAGCCGGTGCCGCGCGAAAGGGGCCATGGCGGCGCCACGGAGTCGGCGCGGTAGCGCGCGTAGAAGGCCCGGTTCTCTTCCGCGTAGGAGGACATGACGCTGATGCGGCAGTCCGGCCACAGGCCGCGCAGGTAGCGGATCATCGCGACGACGATTCCCGCGTCGCCGCGGTTGCGGGCGGAGTAGGCGTTGATGATGAGGATGTTTTTCATGCGGTTCGTTGTCGTGGATGCATCAGGCGCGCCGCGCCTGCCGCCATGACGAGGTGGAAGACCAGATAGCCGAGGCTGGTGCCGGCCAGCGCGCCGAGCACGCCGTGGTGCCGTGCCCCCCAGGCCCCGAGGCCCGCGACCGCCGCCAGGCATCCCAGGTGCGCCGCCAGGGTGATCCGCGTGTCGCCCAGCGCGCGGCTGACCACCAGCGGGGCCCGCGACAGGATCAGGAAGGCCTGCCCCAGGCACACCACGAGAACGGAGGGCACGTCGGCGGCGCCGAACTTCGGGGCGTACAGGAATCCGTACAGCAGGTAGAACACCGGCGTCCAGAAGAGCACGTAGGCCGCGGCCAGCGCCAGGCAGACCTTGCGCAGCCGGGCCGCCGCGCCCGCGAACGCGCCCGTCTCGCGGCGGCTCGCGTCCCTGCTGAGCAGGGGCACGTAGTGGTTCTCCATCCAGACCAGCAGGACCGTGGACATGCCGGCGAGGTTGATCAGCAGCCTGAACAGGCCGACCTGCCGGTCGTCCAGGAAATGAGGCAGCAGCAGGACGAAGCCCTGGCTGTAGACCCAGTAGATCCCCGCACCCACCAGCAGCCAGTGCGAGTGGTGCCAGTGCCGCTTCACGGCCTCGCCCAGGCGCATCCTGTAGCCGCCGCTGCCGGCATAGGCTGTCGCCAGCAGCGCGGCGCCCAGCACGGCCGCGGAGAAATAGGCGAGCGCGACGGCGCCCAGGGCCCAGGCGGAACTCCTGTGCGCGGAGAACCCGATGAAGGTCATGCCGGCGCAGACGACGACCGCGCCGAGTGCCGAGACGAAGGCGGATTGCACCTGCCTGTTCGCCGAGATCAGCAGGCGGCGGGACAGGTCGAAGAGCGCCCAGCACGCGCCGACCACGACGGCCAGGGCCGGCAGCGCCGGGAACGCGCCGAGGCGGCCGAGCAGCCAGCCGGCCAGCAGGGTGAGCAGGGCGATGGCGCCGATCATGACGAGCAGCTGGGCCAGGTAGGCCCTGCCCGAGGGGCTGGAGGCCTGGTTGATGAAATAGAGCGCGGGCACGGCGACCAGCGACGCGCACGCGGTCTGCAGGAAGGCGGCCGCGGCCAGGGACAGCGCGAACTGCACGAAGTCCCCCACCGGCAGCACCGCGCCGCCCGCGAAGATGACGCCGAAGGCCAGCGCGGAAGCCAGACACTGGTCTGCCAGGCCCCAGAAGATCCGTCGCATGTGACGATGGCCGGAAGTGGACTGCGCTCGCGGCTACTCGGCCTTCCCTGCAAAGACGGAATGGCCGTGGCGGCGCAGCAGCGCGATCTGCTGCGCCGTGCCCAGGTCGGCCTCGACCATCTCCCTGACCATGTCGCCCAGCGCGATCTGCGGCACCCACCCGAGTTCGTCCTTCGCCTTCGACGGATCGCCCAGCAGGGTGTCCACCTCCGCCGGGCGGAAGTAGCGCGGGTCCACCGCCACGATCACGTCGCCCGGCCTGAGCGCGGGCGCCTTGTCGCCCTTCACGCCGTCCACCACCACCCGTTCGTCGATGCCCTTGCCTTCGAAGGCGACGGTGATGCCCAGTTCCTGCGCCGCCATCTCGATGAACTGGCGCACGCTGTACTGCACGCCGGTGGCGATCACGAAGTCCTGCGGCCGGTCCTGCTGCAGCATCAGCCACTGCATGCGGACGTAGTCCTTGGCGTGGCCCCAGTCGCGCAGCGAATCCAGGTTGCCCATGTAGAGGCACTTCTCCAGCCCCTGGGCGATGTTGGCCAGGCCCCGCGTGATCTTGCGGGTGACGAAGGTCTCGCCGCGGCGCGGGCTCTCGTGGTTGAAGAGGATGCCGTTGCAGGCGTACATGCCGTAGCTCTCGCGGTAGTTCACCGTGATCCAGTAGGCGTACAGCTTGGCCACCCCGTAGGGGCTGCGCGGGTAGAAGGGCGTGCTCTCCTTCTGCGGGATCTCCTGCACCAGACCGTACAGCTCGGAGGTGCTGGCCTGGTAGAAGCGGGTCTTGTCGCCCAGCCCGAGGAAGCGGATGGCCTCCAGCAGGCGCAGGGTGCCGATGGCGTCCACGTCGGCGGTGTACTCGGGCGCCTCGAAGCTCACCGCCACGTGGCTCTGCGCGCCCAGATTGTAGACCTCGTCGGGCTGCACCTGCGCGATGATGCGCGTGAGGTTGCTGGTGTCGGTCAGGTCGCCGTAGTGCAGGTGCAGGCGCGCACCCGCCTCGTGCGGGTCCTGGTAGATGTGGTCGACGCGCTGGGTGTTGAACAGCGAGGCGCGGCGCTTGATGCCGTGCACCTCGTAGCCCTTCTCGAGAAGGAATTCGGCAAGGTACGAACCGTCCTGGCCCGTGATCCCGGTGATGAGTGCTCGCTTCTGGGACATGTGTGTGCTTGGATGTGAGGAACGGGAGGAGCAACGGGCCGGTGCAACCGGCCGCGGCCATGGGGGGGCGCTGCGGATGTCGGGGCGGATCAGGCCTCGCGCCGGCCGGCGGGGTCCGGCGCGGAGGAAAGGTCCTGGCCCTCGCCCTGCCCGGCGTCGGCCGGGCCGCGGCGCGCGGCCAGCAGCTGTTGCTCGAAGCGCGCCAGGATGCCGTCGCGGGCCAGGGTCCGCTCGGCCTGCAGCCGCGCCGCGCCGCCCAGGCGCTGCCGCTCGGCCGCGTCGCCTGCGAGCGCGAGCAGCGCGGCGGTGAAGGCCGCCGCATCGCCGGGCGGCACGACCACGCCGCTGCCCTCGAGCGCATGGGCCAGCCCGGTGCCCGGGTGGGCCGTGGCCAGGATCGCGCGGCCGCTGGCCAGCATGCCGGTCAGCTTGGAGGGCATGACGAGGTCCGCCACGTCCGCCCGCTGGGGCAGCAGGTGGATGTCCGCCAGGCCCAGCCAGTCGTTGAGGCGCTCGCTGGGCTGCAGGTCGAGGAAGCGCACGTTGGGCAGGCCGGCGCAGGCCTGCTCCAGCAGGCTGCGGCCCGGGCCCTGGCCGCCGAAGACGAAGTACAGGCCCGGCGCCGCCGCCAGGCGGGTGGCGGCCTCGCCCAGCAGTTCCAGCCCCTGCTTCAGGCTCATGTTGCCCGAGTACAGGGCCACCACCGCGCCGTCCGGGATGCCCAGTTCCGCGCGGTAGGGGCTGGCGGCCTGCAGCGGGCGCACGCCGTCGATGTCGGCCCAGTTGGGAAAGAGCGCCTGCCGCCCGGGCGCCACGCCCTTGGCGCCCAGCCGCTCCAGCATGCGCTCGGAGATGGTGGACACGGTGTCGAAGCGGCGCAGCAGCCAGCGCTCGAGCGCGACGGCGACGCGCCTGGCCGGGCCGGCATCGACGATGCCCATGTTGAGCGCGGCATCGAGCTCGAAGTCCTGGATGTGCAGCCAGCAACGCGCACCGGACAGGCGCGCCAGCGCCCAGGCCGCGGGCGCGCTGGTCAGCGTGGGCGCGACGTTGACCACCACCTGCGGACGCCACGCCAGCGAATACGCCAGCGCGCCGGCCGAGCTCAGTCCGAAGCTGGCGAGGTGCAGCAGGCGCGTGGCGCCGCGCGGCGTGCGGGGCACCCACAGCGGGCAGCGGATGACGTCCACGCCGTCGAGCCGCTCGCGCTGGAACCACCAGCGCCGGTAGCCCGGCCAGACGCGCCAGGCGGGGTAGTACGGCGGCGCCGTGACCATGCGCACCTGGTGGCCGCGCGCCGCCAGCCATTGGCACATCTCGCCCGTGTACTTGCCGATGCCGATGTTCTCGGGCGCGTGGTTGATTCCGGTGACCAGGATGCGTGTCATTCGGCAGCGTTCAATACGCGTTGTGGTTGATGAAGCCGGTGAAGACCGTGTAGAAGATGATCTTGAGGTCGAAGCCCAGCGACCAGTTCTGCAGGTAGTACAGGTCGTACTCCACCCGCTTGGCCATCTTCTCCAGCGTGTCCGTCTCGCCGCGCAGGCCGTTGACCTGGGCCCAGCCGGTGATGCCGGGCTTGACCCGGTGGCGCTGCATGTAGCGGCCCACCAGTTCCTTGTACTGCTCGTTGTGCGCCAGCGCGTGCGGGCGCGGGCCGACGATGGACATCGTGCCCTGCAGCACGTTGATGAACTGCGGCAGCTCGTCCAGGCTGGTCCTGCGCAGGAAGGCGCCCAGGGGCGTCACGCGCCGGTCTCCGCGCGTGGCCTGCGCCACGTGGCCGTCGCGCTCCTCGTGCACGTGCATGCTGCGGAACTTCCACACCTCGATGGGCTGGCCGCCGATGCCGTGCCGCAGCTGCCTGAAGATGATCGGCCCCGGCGAGCTGAGCTTGACGGCGACGCCGATGAGGATGAGCAGCGGCGAGATGAGCGTGAGGATGCAGGCCGCCAGCACGCGGTCCTCGATCGCCTTGAGGACGCGGGCGTTGCCTTCGAGCGGGCTGTCGCGCAGGTTGATGACGGGCAGGCCGGCCATCTGCTCCACCGAGTGATTGAGCAGCTCCATGCCGAACAGGTCGGGCACGAACTTGATGTTGGTGGTGGAGTGGTACAGCTCCTGCAGGATGCGCGCGATCTTGTGCTGCGCGCTCATGGGCAGGGCGATCCACACCTGGTCGATGCGCTCGCGCTGGACGTAGGCGGCGAGGTCGGACAGGTCGCCCAGCCTCGGCACCGATTCGATGGCATGCGAGTCCACGCTGGCGCTGAACCAGCCGTGCACGCGGATGCCGGCCCAGCTCTGGCTCTGCAGCGTCTGGACGATCCGGTGCGCATCGTGGTTGGCGCCGATCACCACGGCGCTGCGCACGTCGAAACCCCGCGAGCGCAGCGCGTCGGCGGTGCCGCGCACCACGATGCGCATCGCCATGGCGGCGGTCAGGCTCAGGGAGAACCAGCCGAACCACCAGACGCGCGAGAGGTGGTCGCCGTCCTTCATCACCACCGCGTACAGGGCCATCAGGCCGAACATCAGCAGCCACAGCGTGGTCAGCTTCAGCAGCTCGCTGGCCACGCGGCGGCCGCGCCAGCTGCGGTAGAGCGACGTGCCGCTCAGCACGATCAGCGCGAACAGGACGCCGCGGCCGATCGCCTGCGCGTAGTCGGCGCCCAGGCCCGCCACGCCGAAGCGCAGCCAGTGGACGAGCCAGCCCGTGGCGACCAGCAGCACCAGGTCGCTCGCGCGCAGCATCCACGACAGCAGGGCATACAGCTTGCTGCGCACGCGCAGCTGTTCCTCGAAGACGCCGCGCGCAGCGCCGATGGCCGATGAGGCGGCCTCGGCGCCCGCCGCCGCGCCTTGCAGGGCGGAGCCGGGCTCGGAGTGCATCAATACCATGGTCTGCTCTCTCGCTTCGCGCACGCGTGTCACCGGTGGCGCACGTACACCTCGTCCGCGTTGTTCACGATCTGGGACGAAGGCAGGATGAGGCTGACGACGCGGTTCCACTTCACCAGCGGCGCGGGATCGACGTAGACGACGTCGAAGGGCTGCAGCCGGAACTGGCTGGCCAGCACCATGGCCGCGGGGTTCTTGGCGTCGAGGTGGAAGATGGCCGGGTTGCCGCTGGCGGCTTCCCGGATGACGTAGATCTGGCCGGGGTTGCTGCTGGCGACGGCCGGGCCGCCGGCCTCGTTCAGCGCCTCGTTCAGGTTGAGGCGGCCGTTGCTGCGCATCGCCAGGGCCATCGGCGCCAGCACCTCGCCCATGACGAAGACCTTGCTGTCCTCGCGGTTGGCCACGCGCACGATGTCGCCGTGCTTCAGGGGAATCCGGTTGGCGTCGAGGCCCGCGTCGCGCAGGCGCGTCAGGTCGATGGGGATGGAGGTGCCGTCGCGGATCAGCGTCAGCGAGGAGCGGTTGCCCTCCTCGGTGATGCCGCCCGCGCGGTTGATCGCCTCGGTCAGCGTCATGGGCACGTCGGTCACGATCTGCGAGCCGGGCGTGCGCACCGCGCCTTCGACGTACACGCGCCGGCTGCGGAAGGACTGGATGCGCACGGTGACCTGCGGGTCCTGCACCTGCGTGGCGATCAGCTTGGCGATCAGGTCGGAGGCCTCGGCCTCCGTCAGGCCGGCAACGCGCACGCGGCCCACGTAGGGAAAGGCGATCTCGCCGGCGGCGTCGACGATGAAGCCCGGCGCAACCTGCACGCCGGTCGGGTCGGCGGCCTGCGAGATGACGGCGCCGGCGTTGGGCAGCAGCTCGGGATGGTCATAGACGATGACGCCGACCACGTCGCCCGAACCGATGGTGTAGCGCTCGCTCTTGCCGAAGAGGGCCTTGACGTTGTCGGAAACGCCCTGCGCGGACTGGCCCAGCGTGCGCACCAGGGCGAGCGAGATGGGCGTGATGCGCCCTTCCGGCGCCTTGTCGGGCAGGTACTCGAACTGCGTGGGCAGTTCATCCTTGGGCTCGTACACGCCGACGCTGCCCATGCCGGGCACCACCGTGCAGGCGTGCAGGACCAGGACGCCCATGAGGGCCATGCCGCGCGCCAGCCTCTGCCGGGCGCTCATCGTTGAATTCAATTCGTCCTCTCTTCGATCGACAGGAATGGCTTCGAGCCGGATGCGTGTCTCCTCCTGTACGCCCATGGCGGGAACAAGAGCTGGTGCTGCACGGAGATCGGCGCCTCCATGCGGGAGAGGATCTGCGGACTGCGACATCGGAAAACATGAGCTTTCATCAGCTACATGCTTTGACAATATCGCCGAGCACCAGTAAAGCCTGTGGCGGCCTTTGAATCAATATACATGCTCGGCGGGGGTGGTGCGATGACTTTTCTTCTTCTTAATCTCTCAGTGAATACAAAGCACTACGAGAGGATGTGGCTCCTGCACATCATGTTTTCTTAGGAAATCCCAGGCCATTACGAAGGAAGAAAACAGAAGAATTCGGAGACAAAAATTGCATCGCTTACGTCGTGGTACGAATCGATCTCCGACCAGGACATTGGTATTCACGCACCGTGGAGCGAACGAAGAAAAAAGAAATAAATCCGAATTCGCCGTGCATGCAAAAAAAAGAAATGCGGCCACGGAAATCTTCTTCGTCCTGTAGGAGGACGCCGCGAGAAGCCGGATGCGTCACGCAGGCGCTTCAGGTCGCCGCGTGGCGCACGGCGTTGCCGCCGGCCGCCTTGGCCCGATAGCAGCCCATGTCGGCGGCTTTCACCCATTCGGACGCCGTGGGCCACGGCGACGTCAGCGGGGCGGCGCCGATGCTTGCGGTGAGCGTCAGCGTGATGTCTTCCCACGGCAGCGCGATGGCGGCGATCGCCGCCCGGATGCGCTCGGCCGCTTCCAGCGCTTCCGCCGGCCCGCAACGCTCCAGCAGCACGGCGAACTCGTCGCCGCCCAGCCGCGCCACCAGGTCGCTGGCCCGCGTCTGCTCGTTCAGGACGACGGCAACGGCGCGCAGCACCGCATCGCCCGCCAGGTGCCCGGCGCCATCGTTGATCGGCTTGAAGTGGTCGAGGTCGATCATCAGCAGCGCGCTCGGCCCCAGCTCGGCGGGCGCGGCCAGGATCCGCTGGATGCGCTGGCCGAAGAGTTCGCGGTTGGCCGCGCCGGTCAGCGCGTCGTGCCGTGCCGACCATTCGAGCTGCTCGCGCAGGCGGCGCTGCTCGTCCACGTCGAGCACGCTCCAGATCGCGCCCTTGTCGGCATCGTGGGGGTCCACCGGCCTGCAGCGGATGCTGGCCCAGAAGACGGAGTCGTCGACCCGGCGCAGGGGCCACTCCCCCAGGGACGAGTTCTCCGCCTGCGCCGTCTGCTGCCGGTCGGTGAGGACGGCGGCGTCCTTCTCCTCGGCCAGCAGCGATTCGGCCCGGCGGTCGAGCAACTGGTCGGGCCGTGCGCGGAACAGCCGGCAGAACTCGTCGCTCACCAGCTTGACCACCGCGTGGCGCGTGAACGCGATGCCCACGGGCGCCGAGGCCATCACGGACTCGAGCTGCTTGAGCAGGGCGTTGCTGACCTGCTCCAGCTCCGCCCGTTCCACGCCCACGCGGCGCAGCACCGCGCTGAGCTGCCCGATCTCCAGGACATCGTGGGGCCAGCCTGCGCGCGGGTCCATGCCGGCATCGAACAGGCGCGCGGCGCGCTCCTGCAGCAGCGTGAGCGACCGCAGGCGCCACCGCATGACCAGCAGCAGCACGCCCGACAGCATCCCGATCACGCCCAGCGCCCAGGTGGCGGCATACAGCCGCGCCTCGCGCAGCGGCGCGAACAGCGCCTCCCGGGCGCGGCTGCGCCACACCACCCAGTCCGTGCCGGCCACGCCCGCGGCGGCCACGACGCCGTCGCGCACCGGAAGGACCAGGCCGCCCGGCTCCACCGGCCGGCCCATCTCTTCCCACAGCTGCGCGCCCTCGCGCAGCCAGGGCTCGTTCGTCACGCTCTGCAGCAGCATCCGGTTCTGCGGATGGGCCAGGACGCGGCCCTGCGCATCGGTCACCACCACCAGCGTGCCTTCGTCGTCCGGCCCGGGAGCCGACACCAGGCCGCCGAGCACCGCGCCGTCCGCCAGCGTCAGCGTGGCCCCCAGTACGGCGAAGACGCCCTGCTCGTCCGCCACGGGCAGGGCCAGCACCACCACCGGTTCGTTCGTGCTGCGCCCCGCCACCGGCGACGACACCACCGGCTGGCGCGTGTGGAGCGCCGCCTGGAAGTAGGCGCGATCGAAGATGCGGACGGTGGAGGGGCGCAGGCCGCCTTCGTCGAGCACCATCCGGATGCGCCCCTGCGGATCGGCGACGAAGACGTTGGACAGTTGCGCCATCAGCAGTTGCGCGCGCTCCAGCTGCCTGCCGAGGGCGGGGTCGTCCGACATCGACGCGCGGTGCATCCCGCCGGCCAGCATCTTCATCGCGCGCTGGTGGTCCACCAGGCGGCGCGAGACCAGCGATGCGGCCCGCACCGCCTCGGTCAGCTCGCGCTCGCGCTCGATCGCCACGATGTCGCGTCCGGCGCGATCGACCAGCAGGACCGCGATCAGCGCGATCCCGATCGCCATCACCGCGATCACTCCCAGCGTCAGCTGCACCTTGAGCGAATGCAGCGCCTGTCTCAAAACCCTGGCCTCATGTCATGCGTCGTGTTGCCGATGCGCGAACGCCGGCGCAGGTTTCAGCGGCGCCGGCCACGAGCACATCTTTTTTCTTCATCCGGCGTGCGGCCGTCGTCGCACCGCGAAGACGAGGCGCTGCTGCGGCAATGAACACTAAGGTTCGCGCCAGCGAGCGGCTCGCGCGGCATGGTGGGGCAATGATGCAACGTTCGCGCGCGCATCGAGCGTCCATTGCCTGTTGTACTACGCGATCTGAGGTCACTTCATGCTCAACTCCGGGGCCATGGCCGACCTCCAAGACCGCCGCGCGCCCGCTGATGCCCCTTCGCGGATGGCGTACCTGCGCCAGGCGCTGTGTTCGCTGCAGTGGCTGCAGTTCAACCGATGCATGGCGGCGGAGCTGGCGCAGGGACTGCCGCCGGAGGAACTGCAGGCCCTGTTCCGGCGCCTCGGGCAGCGCTTCGCGCAGGCCCTGCCGGTGCCGAGCTGCGCCAGCCTGGAGCAGCTCGAACAGGCCTTCAATGCGCACTGGGAGCCCCTGCGCTGGGGCTATGTGGTCCTGAGCGAACAGGCGGCCTGCCTCGACATCCGGCATGCCTGCCATCCCCTCGATGCCGCCTTTGCGCCCGAGGGCGCTCAGTGGGCCCCTGCGTTCTTCGAAGGCGTGTACCAGACCTGGCTGAGCGCGCAGGGCTCGCCCGCGACGCTGCGGGTGACGGCGCAGGCCGACCCTGCATCGCCGGAGGATGGCGTGTACCTGATCCTTGCGCGGGAGGCCCTTCCATGAACCATCCGCCACCGCCCCCGGACGACGTGGCGGACCTGTTCCGCAAGTTCGACGGCGACCCCGGCGCGTACCGCGAATTCGGGGCGACGCCCCTGCAGGACGATGCCGCCGGTACCACGCCGTGGGCGCTGCTGCAGGGCCGGCGCGCGACCGACGAGGTCGCTGCGTCCGCGCCCGCGCCGGTGCGGCTGGCGCCTGCCTTCGCACCGGAGCCCGGCCCGCCGCCTCCCGCCGCTGTTCGCCCCGCCATGCCGCGCGCGGCCGAGGCGCCCGCGCCGCCGGAGGTGCCTTCTGCCGATCCACCGCGCGCCACGCCGCTGGCCGCGCTGTTCGCGCGGCTGGCCGCCGGGCCCCAGGCCGGCGCCGATGCAGCCCATTCCCTTCTGAGCCATTGGCGCGGGGGCCGCTGAGCGTGCTGATCGTGCCGGTGATCTCGGCCAAGGGCGGCTCGGGCAAGACCATGCTGGCGGCCAACCTGGCGTGGCAGATGGCCGAGGCCGGGCGGCGCGTGCTGGCCATCGACCTCGATCCGCAGAATGCCCTGCGCTTCCACCTGGGCACCGGCCCGGCCCACGATGCCTTCGGCCTGACCGTGGCCGCGCGCGGCGACTGCACCTGGGCGCAGGCCGTGCAGCCGGCGCGCGGCGGCGTGGTGCTGCTGCCCTACGGACCGACCGACGACGTGCAGCAGATCGCCTTCGAGCAGCAGCTGGCCCAGCAGCCGCTGTGGCTGTCGGGCGCCCTGCAGGCGCTGCGGCTGCCCGCCGAGGCGATCGTCGTGATCGACACGCCCCCGGGGCCTTCCGTCTACGTGCAGCAGGTCCTGCGCATCGCGCACGTCGCCCTCATGGCGCTGCTGTCCGATGCCGGCTCCTTCGCCACGCGCGCGATCATGGAGCGCATGCTCGACACCTATGCCCGCGGCCGCGCGGCCTACGTGGGCACGGGCTACGTCGTCAACCAGGTCGACGTGGGCAAGCGCCTGAACCGGGATGTGCTGGCGTCGTTTCGCCACCAGCTCGGCGGCGACCTGCTGGGCGTGGTCCACCTCGACCAGGCCGTCGGCGAGGCGCTCGCCGCCACGCTGCCGGTGGCGCGCTACGCGCCGCACAGCCAGGCCGCCCACGACCTCGCGGCGTGCGCGCGCCGGACCCTCGCGCGGCTGCAGGACGCGCGCGCCCTCTGACCCACCCAGCCCACCGCCGCTGCCGCCGATGCCCGACGCCCCGACGACCCTCACCGCGCCCCTGTCACCCCCGCCGCCGCCGGCGCGCCTGCCGGCGCTGGGGCACGCCCCTTTTCGCTGGCTGGGCTGGGCGCTGATCCTGCTGCTGGTGCCGCTGGTGGTCATCGCGCCCATGACGCTGCAGCAGCAGCTGGCGCTGTCGGTGGCGCTCTTCGTCGTCGCCCTCGCGACCAACCGCTTCCGCGGGCGCTTCGCCAGCCTGGTGCTGATGTTCCTGTCCGTGCTGGTGTCCTCGCGCTACCTGTACTGGCGCGTCACGGAAACCATGTTCATGGCCAACCCGCTGGACCTGGTGCTGGGCGCCGGCCTGCTGATGGCGGAGGTCTACGCCTTCCTGGTGCTGGTGCTCGGCTACGTGCAGACCGCCTGGCCGCTGGGCCGGCGGCCCGCGCCGCTGCCGGCCGATCCGGCGCACTGGCCCACGGTGGACCTGTTCATCCCCACCTACAACGAGCCGCTGTCGGTCGTGCGCTCGACCGTGCTGGCGGCCCAGGCGATCGACTGGCCGCGCGACAAGCTCAGGATCCACGTGCTCGACGACGGCCGCCGCGAGGAGTTCCGCGCGTTCTGCGCGCAGGCCGGCGTCGCCCACGTCACGCGCGCGGACAACCGGCATGCCAAGGCGGGCAACATCAACGCGGCGCTGCAGCACACCGACGGGGAATTCGTCGCGATCTTCGACTGCGACCACATCCCCACGCGCTCCTTTCTGCAGATCACCATGGGATGGTTCGCGCGCGACCCGAAGCTGGGCATGGTGCAGACGCCGCACTACTTCTTCTCGCCCGACCCCTTCGAGCGCAACCTGGACACCTTCGGCACGGTGCCCAACGAGGGCGAGCTGTTCTACGGGCTGATCCAGGACGGCAACGACCTGTGGAACGCGACCTTCTTCTGCGGCTCCTGCGCGGTCCTGCGGCGCACCATCTGCGAGGAGGTCGGCGGCATCGCCGTGGAGACGGTCACCGAGGACGCGCACACGGCGCTGAAGATGCACCGCGCCGGCTACAACACGGCCTACCTGGCGCTGCCGCAGGCCGCCGGGCTGGCCACCGAGAGCCTGTCCGGCCACGTCGGCCAGCGCATCCGCTGGGCGCGCGGCATGACGCAGATCTTCCGGGTGGACAACCCGCTGCTCGGGCGCGGCCTGAGCCTGGCGCAGCGGCTTTGCTACATCAACGCGATGCTGCACTTCCTGTACGGGCTGCCGCGGCTGATCTACCTGACCGCGCCGCTGGCCTACCTGCTGCTCGGGGCGAGCGTCATCCACGCCTCCGCGCCGATGATCTTCGCGTACGCGCTGCCGCACATCCTGCATGCCAACCTCACCAACAGCCGCATGCAGGGGCGCTTCCGGTACCTGCTGTGGAACGAGGTCTACGAGGCCGTGCTGGCCTGGTACATCTTCCGGCCCACGCTGGTGGCGCTGATCAACCCCCGGCTGGGCAGCTTCAACGTCACCGCCAAGGGCGGCCTGATCGAGCGCAGCTACTTCGACACGCAGATCGCGCGCGCCAGCCTGTTCCTGCTGGCGCTGAACTTCGTCGGCGTGGGCGCGGGCCTGTGGCGGCTGACCTGGGTCGACCCGCAGAACATCGCCACCGTGTGGCTGAACCTGGCCTGGACCGTCTACAACCTGATGATCCTGGGCGCCTGCGTGGCCGCCGCCAACGAATCGCGCCAGGTGCGCGCGACCCACCGCGTCGAGCTGGCGCTGCCCGCCATCCTGTACTTCGACGACGGCCACTCGATGCGCTGCGAGACCTTCGACTTCTCCCGCGGCGGCCTGGGGCTGGCGCTGCCGGCCGCCAGGGAGGCCGCGCACGGCACGCCGGTCGAAGTCGCCCTCTTCCGCGGGGAGGCCGAGTGCCGCTTCCCCGCCACCGTGCGCTTCAACCGCGGGCAGCGCATGGGCCTGGCCTTCGAGCCGATGTCCCTGGAGCAGGAGCGCGCCCTGGTGCAATGCACCACCGCGCGCGCCGACATCTGGGCATCGCGCTGGGGCAACCATCCGCGCATGCCGGTGCACCGCGTGCTGACGCACATCGTGCGCATCAGCGCCACCGGCTTCCGGCAGATGGTGCAGCACTACCTGCGCGCGGCCGCCGGCCACCTGCGCCCTTCCGCCCGCGCGGCGGCGACCCGGGAGCAGACGTGAAGACGGGCCGCCGCATCCTGGCCCTGGCATGGGGCGCCCTGGCCGCCGCGTGCGCGCTGGCCCAGCCCGCGGCGCGCGGACCGGCCGCCGCCGCACCGCCGCCTGCCGCGCCGGCGCCCTCCGCGGCGCCGGCCGGCGGGGAGCTGCGCGAGCTCAACCTCACGCAGCTGGGCGTGGACTACGCCGTCCGGCTGGTCGGCACCAGCGCCGCCGTCGGCATTCCCTTCAGCGTGCGCGCCGACGAGGTGGTCACCGGCGCCACGCTGCGGCTGCGCTACGCCTATTCGCCCGCGCTGCTGCCCGAGCTCTCGCACATCAAGGTCAGCGTCAACGACGTGGTGGTGGCCACGCTGCCGGTGGTCGCGGCGCAGGGCGGCACACCGCAGAGCGCCGACATCGCGATCGACCGGCGCCTGATCACCGAGTTCAACCGCATCAACATCGAGCTGGTGGGCCACTACACCCGCGACTGCGAGGACCCGGCCCACAGCAGCCTGTGGGCCACGGTCGACGCGGGCAGCACCCTGCGCCTGGCCCTGGCGCCGCTGACGCTGGCCGACGAGCTGGCCACCCTGCCCGCCCCCTTCTTCGACCGGCGCGACGTGCGCCGCGCCGACATCCCCTTCGCCTTCGCGCAGCCGCCCAGCCCGTCCGTGCTGGAGGCCGCCGGCGTGCTGGCCTCCTGGTTCGGTGCGCTGGCGGGCTACCGCGGCGCCACCTTCCCGGTGGTCCAGGGCGAGGTCCCGCCGGGCAACGCGGTGGCCTTCCTGCTGCCGGGCGACACCCTCGAGGGCGTGGCGGTGCCCGAGATCACCGGGCCGGCGGTGGCGGTGGTGCCGCACCCGCGCGAGCGCGCGCGCAAGCTGCTGCTGGTCATGGGCCGCGACGCCGCCCAGCTGCACACGGCCGCGGCGGCCCTGGCGCTGAACAGCCGGGCGCTGCGCGGCGCGGGCAGCCAGATCGGAGCCTTCGAGCTGCCCGCGCCGCGGCGCCCCTACGACGCGCCGGGATGGATCGCCAGCGACCGGCCGGTCGCGCTGGGCGAGCTGGCCCCGGCCGAGAACTTCTCGGTCAGCGGCTACGCGCCCGACGTGATCCGCGTCAACCTGCAACTGCCGCCCGACCTGTTCGACTGGCGCACGCGCGGCATCCCGCTGGACCTGCGGTACCGCTACACCCCGCGCCTGCGGCCGGACCAGTCCACGCTGAACGTCAACGTCGACCAGAACTTCATCGCCTCGCTGCCGCTGCGCGCGGCCAACGCCAGCCCGGACCGCTGGTGGAACCCCTGGGCCGTGCCGCTCATGGACGATGGCACGGCGGCGCAGCACAAGACCCTCTGGCTGCCCATGCTGGCCATGGGCTCGCGCAGCCAGCTCAGGCTGCACTACTACTTCCAGCCGGCCGTGCAGAAGTGCGAGCGCCTGCTGGACAACGTGCGCGGCGCGGTGGACCCGGCCTCCACGCTGGACGTCTCCCGCCTGCCGCACTACATCGCCATGCCGGACCTGGCCGCCTATGCCAACAGCGGCTTCCCGTTCTCGCGCCTGGCCGACCTGGCCGAGACCGCCGTGGTGCTGCCGGAGCGCCCCACCCGCACGGAGCTGCAGACCTACCTGGGCCTGCTCGGGCAGATCGGCCATGCCACCGCCTACCCCGCCCTGCGCGTGCGCGTGGCGCGCCCGGCCGAGGCTTCCCAGTGGGCCGAGCGCGACCTGCTGGTGATCGGCTCGCTGCAGTCGCAGCCGCTGTTCGGGCAGTGGGCCGGCCGCATGCCGCTGCAGGCCCGCGGCGCGGCCGAGCAGATGCGCACGCCCGGCTGGCTGGACGAGGCCATGAACTTCGTGCTGGGCACGCGCGTGCGCGAGGACCTGCCCTCGGCCGCGCAGATCACCCTGCGCAACGACGGCCGCGACGCGGTGCTGGCCGGCTTCGAATCGCCGCTGGGCGCGCGCCGCAGCGTGGTCGCCGTGGTGGTCGACGAGGCGTCGGCCGCGCCGCTGGTGGACGCGCTGCTCAAGCCGGAGCTGCTCAAGCGCGTGCAGGGCACGATGGCCGTGATCCGCGACAACCAGGTGCACAGCCTGCTGGGCCCCGGCACCTACTACGTCGGCGAGCTGCCGCCCTTCACGCGCCTGCAGTGGCTGCTCTCGCGCAGCCCGCTGCCGGTGGCGCTCATGGCGCTGGCCGTCTCCCTCATCGGCGCCGCCGTGGCCTATGCCGGGCTGCAGCTGCGCGCGCGCAGGCGCCTCGCATCGGGGCAGTCGCATCCATGAGCATCGCCCAGCCGCCCGAAGGCGCTCGCACCGCAGCGCGTCAGCGCGAAGGCCTTCCAATGAACGCCCCGGCAACCCGGCATCCCTCTGGCGCCATGCGGCGGCGCACGTTGCTGGGCGCGTCGTTGGGCGTGCTGGCCGCCCATGCCGGCGGCGCCGGCGCGCGCGCGCCGGCGTCGCTGGGCTGCCTCGGCCCTGCCGTCTGGAGCGCCTTCGTCGCGCGCCACGTGCAGGCGGACGGCCGGGTGGTGGACTTCGACACGCCGCGCCAGCACGCCACCTCCGAAGGCCAGGGCTATGCCCTGTTCCTCGCGCTGGTGCACAACCAGCCGCTGCTGTTCGAGCGGCTGCTGCGCTGGACCGAGGACAACCTGGCCGGCGGCAGCCTGGCCCGGCAGCTGCCCGCCTGGCAATGGGGCCGGCGCGACGACGGCACCTGGGGCGTGGTCGACCCCAATGCCGCGTCCGATGCCGACCTGTGGATCGCCTACGCCCTGCTGGAGGCCGGGCGCCTGTGGCGGCGCAGCGAATACACCGAGCGCGGCGTGCAGCTGCTGGCGCTCGTCGAGCGCGAGGAGGTCATGGACCTGCCCGGCCTCGGGCCCATGCTGCTGCCCTGGCCGCGCAGCGCGGCCAGCGGCCCGGCGTGGCGCCTCAACCCCAGCTACCTGCCGATGCCGCTGCTGCGCCGCATGGCGCAGCTCGATCCGGCGGGCCCCTGGCCGGGCATCGCGCAGGCCACCGTGCGCATGGTGGCGGCCGTCGCGCCCCAGGGCTTCGCGCCGGACTGGTGCGCCTGGTCGCAGACCGGGCAGGGCTTCGTGCAGGACCCGGGCAAGGCGCCGGTGGGCGGCTACGACGCCATCCGCGTGTACCTGTGGGCCGGGCTCGGCCCGCCGGGCGACGCCGCCCAGGCGGCGCTGCTGGAGACCCTCGCGGGCCCGCGCCGCGCCCTCGAGCAGGCCGCCGCCGGCATGCCCGAGCGCGTGGACGTGCTGTCCGGCAAGGGCGATGGCACGGCCCCGCTGGGCTTCGGCGGCGCGCTGCTGCCCTACCTGCGCGCGCAGCAGCTCACCGCCCTTTTCGATGCGCAGCTGGCCCGCATCCGCGAGCGCCTGAATGCGCCCGAGGCCGCCGCGCTGCCCTACTACGAACGCATGCTGCTGCTGTTCGGCCTGGCGCACGTCGAAGGCCACTGCGCCTTCGACGCCCAGGGCCGGCTGCAGCCCCGATGGAGTGCCCTATGCCCCTCGTCCCGCCCCGCGTGAGCGCCGGCGTCCCGCAGGGACCCCTGCGCCCCAAGGCCCTCACCCTGGTGCCGCTGCCTGCCCGGCGGCTGGCCGGCCTCGGCCTGGCCGGCGTGCTGCTGTCGGCCGGCGCCGCGCAGGCCCAGCAGGCCGACGCCGCCGCCACCCTGATCGAGCAGGGCAACTACTGGCAGGGCCTGGGCCGGCCCGAGCAGGCCGAGGACAGCTGGCGCAAGCTGCTGCGCGTGGATGCGCAGTCGGCCGACGCCCTGTACGGCATGGGCCGCGTGGAGATCGCGCGCGGCAACGCCGAGGCCGCGCGCACCTGGCTGCAGCGCCTGCGCGCCGCCCACCCCGGCGATGCCCGCGTGGCGCGGCTGGAGGCGCAGCTGCGCCAGCCGGCCGGCACCGGCGGCGACCTGCAGCGCGCCCGCGCGGCGGCGCAGGCGGGGCGCACCGCCGAGGCGCTGCAGCTGTACCGCGACCTGATCGGCAACGCGCCGCCGCCGGAGCCGCTGGCGCTGGAGTACTACCAGCTGCTCGGCGGCACCCAGCAGGACTGGGAGGCCGGCCGCAAGGGCCTGGAGCAGCTGGTCCAGCGCCAGCCGGACAACGCCGCCTACCGGCTGGCCCTGGCGCAGGTGCAGACCTACCGCGAGCCCAGCCGGCGCGAGGGCATCAAGGCGCTCGCCCAGCTGGCCGGGCAGGCCGGCGCGGCGGGCACGTCGGCGCGCGCCAGCTGGCGCCAGGCGCTGATCTGGCTGAACGCGCGCGAGGCCGACGTGCCGCTGTACGAGGCCTACCTGGCCCAGCAGCCGGACGACGCCGTGGCCGAGCGGCTCGCCCGGCTGCGCACCGGCGCCACGGCCCGCGCCGAGGCCGCGCCCGCGGCCGCCGCCAAGCCTGCCGGCGAGGGCTTTCGCGCCCTGGACCGCGGCAACACCGCGGCGGCCGAGCAGCGCTTCCAGGAGGCGCTGCGCCTGCAGCCCGGCGACGCCGAGGCGCTGGGCGGGCTGGGCGTCATCCGGCTGCGCCAGGAGCGCTTCGCCGAGGCGCGCCAGCTGCTGGAGCAGGCGCGCCGCACGGGCGGCGCGGCGTGGGAGCAGCCGCTGCAGAGCGCGATCTACTGGCAGCGCATCGGCCAGGCCCGGCAGGCGCAGCAGCGCGGCGACCTGCCGGGTGCGCGCGGCCTGTACGAGCAGGCCGTGCACGCGAACCCGCGCGAGAAGGCCGGCCTGCTCGGCCTGGCCGAGGTGCAGGCCGCTGCAGGCGACACCGCCGTCGCCGAGCAGACCTACCAGCGCGTGCTGCAGATCGCCGCGGACGACGAGCAGGCGCTGCGCGGGCTGGTCACCCTGTACACACGCGCCGGACGCGAGGCCGAGGCGCAGGCGCTCGGCGCCCGCCTGACGCCCGAGCAGCGTGCGCGCCTGGGCGACCTCGGCGGTGAACGCGTCGAACAGGCCCGCGCACAGGCGCGACGCCAGCTGCAGGCCGGCGACGCCGCGGCCGCCCAGCGCACGCTCGAGGACGCCATGCTGGCCGTGCCCGACAACCCCTGGGTGCGCCTGGACCTGGCCCAGATCTACCGCCGCCAGGGCCTGGTGCCCCAGGCCCGCAGCGTGATGGACGGGCTGCTGATGACCCAGCCGGACATGCCTGACGCGCTCTTCGCCGGCGCGCTGCTGGCCTCGGACACCGGCGATGCCGCCGCCGGCCTGCAGTACCTGGAGCGCATCCCGGCGGCCTCGCGCACGCGCGAGATGACCCAGCTGCAGCGGCGCCTGTGGCTGCAGGCCCAGGCGCAGCGCGCGCAGCAGCTCGCGCGCCAGGGCCAGGCGGCCGCGGCGCGGCAGCTCCTGCAGGGCGTGCAGGCCGGCCTGGGCAACGACGGCTCGCCCGAGCTCTGGAGCCAGCTGGCCGAAGCCTACGCGGACGCCGGCGATGCGCCGCGCGCGCTGGCGATGGGCCGGCAACTGCTCATGCGCTCGCCCAACCCCAGCGTGGGCGATCGGCTGCGCTACGCCAGCCTGCTGCTCAAGACGCGCCAGGAAGCGGAACTGTCGGCCCTCCTGCGCCAGCTGCAGGCGGCCTCGCTGACACCGGCCCAGCGCACCGAGTTCGACGGCCTGCGCGTGGGCTATGCGGTGCGCCAGGCCGACGCCCTGCGCGAGAGCGGCAACCTGGAGGCGGCCTACAACGCCATCGGGCCGGTGCTGGGGGAGCGCCCCGACGACACGGCGGCGCTGGGCGCACTGGCCCGCCTGTACTCGGCCGCGCGCGACGAGAAGCAGGCGCTGGCCCTGTACCAGCGCATCCTGCAGCGCCAGCCGACCGACCTGGACCTGCTGCTGGGCGCGGCGGCCAGCGCCAGCGCGGTGCGCGAGCACGATGCCGCCGAGCAGTACGTGCAGGCGGCCCTGCGCCAGGCCCCGGAAGATCCGCGCGTGCTGGCCGGTGCCGGCCGCGTCTACCGCAACGCGGGCGACGGCAACCGCGCCGAACAGTACCTGCGCGCCGCCGTGGCAGCCGAGCAGCGGCTGGCGGGCGGCATGCCCGCGGCCGCCGGCGGCGCGGGCGGCGGCGGCGCGCCGTCCGCCAATCCCTTCGCCGGGATGACCGGCAGCCGCACGCCCGCGCCGCCGGGGCTGGCCGGCCCCGCCATGCTGCCGGCCGCCTACATCCCGGCACCGCTGGCGCAGGCGCCGGCCGCCCCCTTCGCGGGCAGCGCCGCCGCGGCGCCGGCCTTCGGCCTGCCGCCGCTGCCTGCCGCCAACGCCCCCGGCGCGGTCGCGGGCGCCCAGCCGTGGGCCGCGCCAGGAGCGCAGGACGGCCGGGCCACCACCGCCGGCCGCCAGCGCGCCGCAAGCAAGGCACGCCAGGGCGCCGGCACGCCGGCCGCGGCCGCCGGTCCGGGCGCCTATGCGGCCGCGCCCGCCGCGGCGTACCCCGCGTACGCGCCGCCCGCCTACCCGCCGCCGGCTTCCGCGTCCGCGCTGCCGCAGAGCCTGCCGCCAGTGCAGGTGGCGGCCACCTCCGAGCCGCCGGCGGCTCCCGCCTGGACGGCGCCGCCGGCGCCGGTCAGCCAGGCCCAGGCCGAGCTGGACAGCCTCTCCGCCGAGCGCAGCCCCACGCTCAGCGCAGGCACGGTGGTGCGCAGCCGGGCCGGCGAGGCGGGCCTGAGCCGCCTGACCGACGTGCAGGTGCCCGTGCAGGCGCGCTTCTCCGCCGGCGAGGGCAAGCTGGTGGTCGGCGTGACGCCCACCACCCTCGATGCGGGCGGGGCCGCGGGCGACTTCGGCACCGCCAGCCGCTTCGGCGGCGGGCCCGCCGCGGCGCTGGGCTGGCTGTCCGGCGCGCTGGCGCCGCTGGAGCCGCAGAGCGCCAGCGGCGTCGGCCTGAGCGTCGGCTACGAGGGCAGGAACCTCAGCGCCAGCCTGGGCACCACCCCGCTGGGCTTTCCCGTGTCCAACGTCATCGGCAACGTGACCTACAGCGGCAAGTTCTCCGACAGCCTGTCGTTCAAGGCGGACCTGTCGCGCCGGCCGGTGACCGACAGCCTGCTGTCCTTCGCCGGTGCCAAGGATGCGCGCACCGGCCAGCGCTGGGGCGGCGTGGTGGCCACCGGCGGGCGCTTCGACCTGGGCTACGACAACGGCAGCCTGGGCGTGTACGGCTACGGCGCCTACCACGCGCTCACCGGCAAGGAGGTCGAGCGCAACAACCGGGTGGAGGCCGGCGGCGGGGTGTACATGCACCTGCTGCAAGACGGCCGCTCGTCGCTGACGGCGGGCATGAACGTCACGCTGCTGCACTACGACAAGAACCTGAGCTACTACACCTACGGCCACGGCGGCTACTTCAGCCCGCAGCGCTACTTCAGCGTGTCCTTCCCCATCGACTGGCAGGGGCGCGCGGACCGGTGGTCCTGGCGCGTCAACGCCTCCCTGGGCGTGCAGTCCTTCCGCCAGGACGCGGCGGACTACTTCCCGACCGATGCCGCGCGCCAGGGCGCCGTGGCCTCGCAGCTGGGCGCCGCCGCGGCGCTCGGCCTGAGCGTGCCGGACCTGTCGGGGCGCTACGCCGCCAGCAGCGTCACCGGCGTGGCCTACAACCTGGCCGGCGTGCTGGAGTACCAGGTGGCGCCGCAGCTGTACCTGAGCGGCTACGTGAGCCTGAACAACGCCCGCAACTACCGCCAGTTCACCGGCGGCATCGGGCTGCGCTACCTGCTGGACGGGCCGCAGCGCTTCGGCAGCTCGCCGTCGCAGCGCGGGCCCGAGCCGCTGGTGTCGCCCTATACGCCGCTGTAGCCGGGTAGGTCTCCGGGAGGCGCCTGCGCGCGCCGCGCGGCCGCGCCCAGGCGCCCTCCGCTCAGGCGTCGCCGTGCTCGAAGATGCTGGCCGTGCGCCGGTAGTGGGCCGCCAGCAGGCCGGTCGCGTCGGCCAGCCGGTCCGACATCACGGCCTCGAAGATCGCGCGGTGCTCGTCCAGCTCGTTGCGGCGCTTGTAGGCGGCGCGCGCGGCCAGCTGCCTGAAGCGGTAGGCCTGGTCGTAGAGCTGCGAGCAGAAGTTCAGCAGCAGCTCGGAGCCGCAGCCGGCCAGCAGCGCATGGTGGAACTCGCGGTGCTGCCGCTCCCACTCCGGGTTCTCCTCGTAGGAGTCGGGCGTGACCGAGCGCGGCGTGCGCGACAGGCGATGGAAGGCCAGCACCAGCCGCTCCTCCCAGGCCGCGCTGCGCCGCTCGAAGGCCTGGCCGATCGCCAGCGACTCGATGGCGATGCGCGTGTTCACCAGGTCGTCCAGCTGGGCCCGGGTGGCCTGCGCCACCATGAAGCCGCGCTGGTCGTTGTGCACGACCCAGTCCTCGCTGGCCAGCCGGTTCAGCGCCTCGCGCAGCGGGCTGGCGCCGACCTGGTAGCGCTCCCGCAGTTCGTGCATCAGCAGCTTGCGCCCGGGCGGCCAGTGCCCGGCCAGCACGTCCGCGCGCAGGCGCTCGTAGGTCATGCGCGCCAGCGTGGGCGCGGAGGCCGGCTCCGCCACCGGCTCCCGGGAAATCCCTGGTTCCATTTTTGTCGACAAATTCATGTCTTACTCTTTAATATCGGCAAAACACCACATCGAGAGGTTTGTCGAAATTATGGCGAGATATGCGCGCGTGACGCCAGCGGGATCGGCCCCGCAGTGGGCGGTGGAGCACGAGGGAAGGCTGCTCGGGCTGGGCGACCGGGTTCCGGCCGGCCCCGGCGACACGGCCTGGCTGGAGTTGCTGGGCGCCGGCCCCGGCCAGGCGCTGCTCGCCGGCGCCACCCCGCTGGACCCTGACGCGGTGCGCTGGGAGACGCCGGTGGCGCGCCCCGGCAAGGTCATCTGCCTGGGCCTGAACTACGCGGCCCACGCGGCCGAAGGCGGCAACGCCGCGCCGGAGTACCCGAGCTTCTTCATGCGCGGCGCCACCTCGCTGATCGCGCACGGCGCGCCGCTGGTGCGCCCGCGCGTGTCCGACCGGCTGGACTTCGAGGCCGAGCTGGCGGTGGTCATCGGCCGCCGCGCCCGGCACCTCGACGCCTCGGACGCGCTGGACGCCGTGGCCGGGTACGCCTGCTTCAACGACGGCACGCTGCGCGACTACCAGCGCCGCACCGCGCAGTGGACCATCGGCAAGAACTTCGACGGCACCGGCGCCTTCGGGCCCTGGCTGGTGCCCGCCTCCGAGCTGCCGCCGGGCGCGAGCGGCCTGAAGATCGAGTCGCGCCTGAACGGCCAGGTCATGCAGAGCGACGACACCCGCCACATGATCGTGAGCGTGGCCCAGGCGCTGGTGCTGCTCACCGAGGTGCTGACGCTCGAACCCGGCGACGTGGTGGCCATGGGAACGCCGTCCGGCGTGGGCTATGCGCGCACGCCGCCCGTCTGGATGCAGCCCGGCGACCGCATCGAGATCGAGATCGAGGGCGTCGGCCTGTTGTCCAACCCGGTGGTCCAGGAGGAAGCCTGACATGGAACCCGTCATCACGCGCCTGCCCGACGACTTCCGCTGGCCCGGCGGCCGGCGGCTGGCCGTCGTCTTCAACATCGCCTACGAGGCCTGGTCCGACGGCCAGGCGCCGGGCATCGGCCCGATGGGCAACGTGCTCAAGCCCGGCTTCTTCGACACCAACGCCCATTCCTGGGCGTCCTTCGGGCTGGTGCGCGGCATCCACCGCCTGCTGGGCATCGCCGAGAAGCACGGCATCCGCACCAGCGTCATGGTCAACGGCGTGATCTGCGAGCGCGACCCGGCCACGGTGCGGCGGCTGGCCGAGGGCGGCCACGAGATCGTCAACCACTCCTGGGGCATGGACGTGATCCCGGTCTACTTCGACGAGGCCGGCGAGCGCGCCAACATCGCCCGCAACCACGAACTGCTGGCCGCCACCGCCGGCGTGGCGCCGACCGGCTGGATCAGCCCGCGCGGCACGGGCAGCCCGCTCAGCTCGCGCCTGCTGGCCGAGGCCGGCTACCTGCACCACGGCGACGTGAACGACGACGACCGCCCCTACGTGATGGACTTCGGCGGCCGGCGCATCGTCGGCATTCCGCTGACGATGGACGTGAACGACCTGCCCACCTGCATCCGCTACGGCCAGGGGCCGCGCCACATGCTGGAGACCTTCGATGACACCTTCGCCGCGATGCGCGCCGAGGCCGTGCCGCTGATGCTGGACGTGACGGCGCACACCCACGTGATGGGCCGCCCGTCGGGCGCCTGGGTCTACGACGAGATCATGGCCCGCGTGAAGCAGGCCGGCGACGTGTGGATCTGCACGCGCGAGGAGATGGCGCGCCACGTGCTCGCCTCGGCCTGAACGGACGCCACCAGGGCGCGGCCGCCCGCAGGGGCGGCGCGCCGGACAAGACAACGGAGACACAAGCGATGCAACCCAAGTTCTGGCGCCGCTGGCTGGCCGCGGCGGCGTTCGCGGCCCTGCCGCTGTCGGGCCTGGCGCAGGCCGGGTGGCCCAGCCGCCCGGTGCGCCTGGTCGTCGCCTTCGCGCCGGCCGGGCCGGCCGACATCATCGCCCGGCTCCTGGCGCACCGGCTCGCCCAGCCGCTCGGGCAGAGCGTGGTGGTCGAGAACCGGGCCGGCGCCGGCGGCAGCGTGGCCTCGGCGCTGGTGGCCCGCGCCGAGCCGGACGGCTACACGCTGCTGGTCAACACCAGCGCGTACGCGGTCAACCCCTCGATGCAGCGCAACCTGGGCTTCGACGCCGGCAAGGACCTCACGCTGGTCGCGCTCGTGGCGGCCAGCCCGAACCTGATCGTGATCTCGCCGACCCTCAAGCCGCGCACGCTCAAGGAGGTGATGGACGATGCGAAGGGCGGCACCTACAACTACGGCACCGCGGGGGCCGGCACCACGCCCCACCTGAGCGCCGAGTACCTCTTCAAGGTGCTGGGCAAGGTGCCCGTGACGCACGTGCCCTACCAGGGCGCGGCGCCGGCCCTCAACGCCACCATGGGCGGGCAGACGCAGCTGGCCAGTGTCGCCCTGCCGGCGGCGGTGGAGCTGGTGAAGTCCGGCCGCGTGCGCGGCCTGGTGGTCACCGGCAGCCGGCGATCGCCGGCGCTGCCGGAGGTGCCGACCGTGGCCGAGTCCGGCTTCCCGGGCTTCGAGGATGTCACCTGGGTCGGCGTGTTCGCGCCGGCGAAGACGCCCGGCGCGGTGCTCGAGCGGATCAACCGGGAGGTGGCACGCCTGCAGCAGGACCCGGACTTCCTCGCCAGGCTGGCGGCCAACGGCTTCGAGCCGCTCGGCGGCAGCGTGGAGGCGTCGCATGCCTACCTGCGCAAGGAGCTCGACAAGTGGGCGCGCGTGGTCCGCGAGACCGGCGCCCAGCCGAACTGAACGCACACCTGCGCGCACCGCCGCGCACCCGCCGAAGGAGACGACATGCACACGATCCACCGCAGACATTGCCTGGCGGCGCTGGGCGCCCTGGGCGCCTCGCACCTGCTGCCCGCCTTCGCGCAGCAGCAGGACTTCCCGAGCCGGCCGGTCAAGCTGCTGGTGCCCTTCTCGGCCGGCGGCAGCCCGGACCTGCTGGCCCGGGTGATCGCGGCCCAGGCCGGCCGGCAGATGGGCCAAGGCATGGTGGTCGAGAACCGCCTGGGCGCCAACGGCATCGTCGCCGGCGAGGCCGTGGCGCGGGCCGCGCCGGACGGCTACACGCTGCTGGTCACCACCGGCTCGCAGGCGATCAATCCCAGCATCTACAAGAGCCTGCCCTACGACACCCTGGCCGACTTCGCGCCGGTGAGCCTGTTCAGCGTGGCGCCGGCCCTGACCCTGGTGGTGGCGCCCGATTCGCCGTTCAGGACCTTCCAGGCCTTCCTCGAGGCCGCGAGGCGGCCCGACGGCAACGTCTCCTTCGGCTCGCCCGGCACCGGCAACACCCTGCACCTGGCCGGCGAGCTGCTCAACGTCATGGCCGGCACGCGGATGCTGCACGTCCCCTACAAGGGCGCCGCGCCCGCGCTCAACGCCGTCATGGGCAAGGAGGTCACGGCCTGCTTCCTGAGCACGACGGCGGCCACGATGGCCATCAAGGCCGGGCAGGTGCGCCCGCTCGCCGTCACCAGCGCCAGGCGCATCGCGACCTTTCCCGACGTGCCCACGATGGCCGAGAGCGGCGTCCCGGACATGGACTACAACGGCGGCTGGGTCGGCCTCTTCGCCCCGGGCAGGACGCCGGCGCCGATCGTCCACAGGCTGTCGGCGGAGATCAACCGCGCGATGCAGGAGCCCCAGGTCAAGGAGAAGATGCTGTCGTGGGACAGCCCGCCCGCCAATCTCACCCCGGAGGAGTTCGGCCGCTTCTTCCGCCAGGAGATGGACAAGTTCGCGCGCATCGTGAAGCTGGCCAACGTGCCGATGCAGTGACCCGCCGACGCCCCACGGACCGACGACGATGAACATTGAAACCCGGACCACCACCGAAGGCGGCCTCGTCTTCGAACGGGACGTGGCCCTGACCATGTCCGACGGCGCGGTGCTCCGCGCCAACGTCTTCCGCCCCGCCCGGCCGGGCCGCCACCCCGTGGTGATGGCCATGGGCGCCTATGGCAAGGACGTGCACTTCGAGGATGCGTTCAACCCCCAGTGGCAGGTGCTCAAGCGCATCTACCCGGAGCTGGACGGCAACGGCTCCACGGGGCGCTACCTGCGCTGGGAGGTGGTCGACCCCGAGCGCTGGGTGCCCGACGGCTTCGTCGTGATCCAGGTCGACTCGCGCGGCACCGGCCGCTCGGAGGGCTACCTCGATCCCTTCGGGCCGGTGGAGACGCGCGACTTCCACGAGTGCATCGAGTGGGCCGGCACCCAGCCCTGGAGCAACGGCAAGGTCGGCCTGATCGGCGTGTCCTACCTGGCCATCAAGCAGTGGCAGGTCGCGGCGCTGCGGCCGCCGCACCTGGCGGCGATCGTGCCCTGGGAGGGATCGAGCGAGTTCTACCGCGACGGCGGCCACCATGGCGGCATCCTGAGCAACAGCTTCACCTTCGAGTGGTGGCCGCGCCAGGTGCTCGCCAACCAGTACGGCAGCGGCGGGAGCACGCACCGCGACCGCCTCACCGGTGAGCGCACCACCGGGCCGGCCTTCTCCGACGCGATGCTGGAGGGCAGCCGGGCCGACCATCCCGCCGACCGCCTCCACCATCCGCTGGACGACGCCTGGAACCGCGCCCGCGCCGCCAACCTGCCGGCCATCGAGGTGCCGCTGCTGTCGGCCGCCAACTGGGGCGGTCCGGGCATGCACCTGCGCGGCAACTTCGAGGGCTTCCTGCGCGCCGGCTCGAAGCACAAGTGGCTGTTCGCCCACATCGGCACCCACTACGAGAGCTTCTACCTGCCGCACTATGTCGCCCTCCAGAAGCGCTTCTTCGGGCACTTCCTGCGCGGCGACGACAACGGCTGGGAGCGCGAGCCGCCGGTGCAGCTGGCGATCCGCCGCACGGACGGCACCGCCGCGCTGCGCCAGGAGCAGGAATGGCCGCTGGCGCGCACCCGCTGGACGCCGATGTACCTGGACGCCGCGGGCGGCACGCTCTCCGAGGGCGCGCCCGCCCAGGCCGCGCAGGCCGGGTTCGCGGCCATGCAGGACGGGCTGAGCTTCTCGACCACGCCCTTCCGGCAAGACACCGAGTTCACCGGCCCGGTGACGCTGCGCCTGTGGATCAGCTCCAGCACGACCGATGCCGACATCTTCGCCGTGCTGCGCGTGTTCGACCCGGACGGCCAGGAGGTCACCTTCGTCGGGGCCCACGAGCGCGTGCCGATGGCCCTGGGCTGGCTGCGCGCCTCCCACCGCAAGACCGACCCGGCGCGCAGCCTGCCCTGGCGGCCCTGGCACACGCATGACGAGGTGCGCAAGCTGGCGCCCGGCGAGATCGTCCCGCTCGACGTGGAGATCTGGCCGACCTCGATGGTGTTTCCGAAGGGCTGGCGCCTCGTGCTCACCGTGCAGGGGCACGACTTCATCGTGACGCCGCCGGGCCGCATGCGCCACGATCATCCGGAAGACCGGCCGGCAGCCGAATTCGGCGGGACCACGACGATCCACACGGGCGGCGCCCATCCGAGCCAGCTGACGATGCCGCTCGTGCCGGCGGCCTGAGATCGTCGGCGGCGCAAGGCCTCAGGCCGGCGACCGCGCGGCGCGCTCCGGCAGCAGGCCGGCCGTCTCCAGCCCGGCCAGGACCTGCGCCAGCGGCGCCGGCCTGGCCAGGTGGTAGCCCTGCACCAGCGCACAGCCCAGCCGGCCGAGCTCGTCGAGCTCCTCGCGGCTTTCCACGCCCTCCGCCACGACCTCGATCTGCAGCGCGCGGCCGAGCTGCAGGATCGCCTGCACCAGCACCCGGTTGTCCGGCGAGGACGCCAGGCCGGCGATGAAGCTGCGATCGATCTTGACCTGCCCGACGTGCCGGTTGCGCACCAGCGCCAGCGAGGAATAGCCCACGCCGAAGTCGTCCACGGCGATGACCACGCCGGCCGCCGACAGCGCGGCCAGCTTGGCCTGTGCCGCGTCGGTGTCCAGCGCCACCTCCTCGGTGATCTCCACGCGCAGGCGCTTGCCGTCCAGGCCGTGGCGCGCCAGGCTGGACAGGATCAGCCGGTCCACCGCCAGCTGCGACATCTCGCGCGGCGACACGTTCACGGCGATCGGCCAGGGCGGCAGGCCAGCGGCATCGAGCGCGCCGGCGGCGCGGCACACGGCTTCCAGGATGAAGCGCATCAGCGGCTCGGCCAGCCCCGTGGAGGCGGCCGTGAAGATCACCTCGGCCGGGCCGATCCAGCCGTGGCCGGGATGCTCCCAGCGCAGCAGGCCCTCCAGGCTGTGCAGGCGGCCGGCGCCCGCGTCGAGGATGGGCTGGTACCACACCTGCAGGTGCCCGGCCTCGATCGCGGGGCCGAGGTCGCGCTCCATGTCGCGCCGCCGGCGCATGCGCTCGCGCAGCTGCGCGTCGAAGAGGTGGAAGCGGCCGGGGCCGGCACGCTTGGCGGCGTACAGCGCCTCGTCGGCCTGGGCCAGCAGCTGGGTGACGTCGGCGCCCTGCGCGCTGACGGCGCCGATGCTCAGGCCGAGCCGGGTGCGGGGCTCCCGCGTGGCGGAGGGAATGGTGCGGATCAGCGACTCGGCCACGGCCTGCGCCGCGTCGCCCTCGCCTTGCGGCGTGTACAGCACCACGAACTCGTCGCCGCCCCAGCGCCCTGCCAGGGCGTCGCGCCCGGCCAGCGCCGACCGCAGCCGCTGCGCGACCTCGCGCAGCACGCGGTCGCCGGTCTGGTGGCCGAAGGCGTCGTTGACCGCCTTGAACCCGTCCAGGTCGAGCATCAGCAGGCAGGGTGCCGACGGCTGGGGCTCGGCCAGGCGCCGTGCCATCGCCTGGGTGAAGCCGTCGCGGTTGAGCAGCCCGGTCAGCGAATCGTGCGTGGCGCGGAAGGCCAGCTGGCCGGCCAGCGCCGTGGCCTCGTTCTTGGTGCGGCTGCCCATGCGGAAGGCCACCTCGCTCTGCCAGGCCGCGCGCACCAGCGCGGCCAGGTAGAGCAGCACGCAGGCCGCGAGCGCCCTGCGCTCCAGGCCGCCGATGGCGGCCAGGCAGGCCGCTCCCGTGAGCAGTGGCGGCGCGGTGAAGGCGATCGGCTGCGCCGCATAGGCGATGCCGTAGGTCACCGAGCCGGCGCAGATGCCGCACAGCACGACCAGGTAGAACAGCGTCTGGGGCGCGGTGAAGCCCGCCGACAGCCAGGCCACCAGCGCCCACACGCAGCCGGACAGGCAGGCTCCGGCCACCTGCAGCCGCAGCAGGCCATCCACCGAGCGCCAGGCGCTGCCGTCCTGGCGCACGGGCAGCTGCAGCAGCACCAGGCGCGCGGTGTTCACGCCCAGCGACAGCGCCAGCCACGCCAGCCCCGGCAGGGCCATGCCCGACTCCCAGGCGATGACGGCCGTGACCAGGCTGAGCAGCATGTTGATCTGCACCGAACTGCGGACGCTGCGGCGCAGCGCGGCCCATTGGTCGGCCCGCACCATGCGGCGCAGGGCTTCGGCATCGATGGGACGCGGCGCGGCAGGCGCGTCGGGCAGGTCGGGAAACGAGCTCATGAAGTCGGACCGCCTCCCGGCGCGAGGCCCCGGGGGCTTGCGGCGCACGGGGGCGGCGATGCCGCGGCCAGGACGGAGTGCCGATTGTGGCCGAGGCGCGCGGCGGCCGCCCGCTACGGCCCGATCTCGGGCTCGACGAGCCTGCAGAGCTTGCGCAGGGACGCCGCACGCTGGAACGACACACGCCGCCAGCGCACGAGGCGCCCGTTCGCCAAGAGGCGGCTCAGGCGGCCCCGTCCTGCTCCAGGAAGCGCTGCGCGTCCAGCGCCGCCATGCACCCCGTGCCCGCGCTGGTGATCGCCTGGCGGTACACGTGGTCCTGCACGTCCCCGGCCGCGAACA
>Ga0222420_100178_pt1 | contig 87392 bp, 79 predicted proteins | sample 3A2ome_FD_182470 | JGI IMG/M metagenome (GOLD analysis project Ga0222420, IMG submission 182470) | Enriched microbial communities from leaf-cutter ant dump, University of Wisconsin, Madison, United States - 3A200A (version 2) | ecosystem: Environmental > Terrestrial > Nest > Insects nest > Nest...
CGAGAAATCGGGCATCGGCTTCTCGGCCTCGGTGCGCGCCAAGTCGGAGCGCGGCGTGGGCGAGCTGTTCTCTGAAGTCGAGCCCGAAGACCTGATCAAGTTCGGCCTGATCCCCGAACTGGTCGGCCGCCTGCCGGTGGTCGCCACCCTGGACGAGCTGGACGAGGCCGCCCTGGTGCAGATCCTGACCGAGCCCAAGAACGCCTTGCTCAAGCAGTTCCAGAAGCTGTTCGCCATGGAAGGCGCCGAGCTCGACGTGCGGCCCGCCGCCCTGAAGGCGATCGCCCGCAAGGCGCTGCGCCGCAAGACGGGCGCCCGCGGCCTGCGTTCCATCATCGAACAGGCTCTGCTCGACACCATGTACGACCTGCCGTCCCAAGGCAACGTCAAGCGCGTGGTGCTGGACGAAAACGCCATCGAAGGCGAGGGCAAGCCATTGCTCATCTATGCCGACGAAGCCGCCGCTGCCGACAAGCCGGAGCGGGGGGAAGTCCGGGACGCCGCAGCCTGATATTTCAAAAAAGCCCGTTCTCGTAACGGGTTTTTTTGCCTCAGGGCCCGTCCTGGGTGGAAACACGCTTTTCTCGCGGCCTCGACCCTTGCATACTGAAGGTGCCGCCTGGGGTTTTTTTTAGCCTTGGGACTATCGAGGCGCCGAGATCTTGAATTTTCGGCTATTGTTCCCATAACAGACGTAACTGACGTGGCTGGTCCGGGTATACCCGGGCCACCTGTCCCCGATACGCCGAGTCATACCGAGGAACCTCCTATGTCTGCCAGCCAGACCCTGCCTTCCGACCCGATCGACCTGCCCCTGCTTCCGCTGCGCGACGTCGTGGTGTTTCCGCACATGGTCATCCCGCTGTTCGTCGGCCGTCCGCGCTCTATCCGCGCGCTCGAGGTTGCGATGGAAGCGGGCAAAAGCATCATGCTGGTGGCCCAGAAATCCGCCGGCAAGGATGATCCCACTCCCGAAGACGTCTACGAGATCGGCTGCGTCGCCGGCATCCTGCAAATGCTCAAGCTGCCCGACGGCACCGTCAAGGTGCTGGTCGAGGGCACCCAGCGCGCGCGCATCAACAGCATCGAAGACGCCGATTCGCACTTCACCTGCCAGGTGACGCCGATCGAACCGGACGCCATGCAAGGCTCCGAGACCGAGGCCCTGCGCCGCGCGATCGTCGCCCAGTTCGAGCAGTACGTAAAACTGAACAAGAAGATCCCCCCGGAGATCCTGACCTCGCTGGCCGGCATCGACGATGCCGGGCGCCTGGCCGACACGATCGCCGCGCATCTTCCCCTGAAGCTCGAGCAGAAGCAGAAGATGCTCGAGATCGTCGGCACCTCCGAACGCCTCGAAGGCCTGCTCACGCAACTCGAAACCGAAATCGACATCCTCCAGGTCGAAAAGCGGATTCGCGGCCGCGTGAAGAAGCAGATGGAAAAGAGCCAGCGCGACTACTACCTGAATGAGCAGGTCAAGGCCATTCAGAAGGAACTCGGCGAAGGCGAAGAGGGCGCGGACATCGAAGAGCTCGAAAAGAAGATCATCGCTGCCCACATGCCCAAAGAGGCGCGCAAGAAGGCCGATGCCGAGCTCAAGAAGCTCAAGCTCATGTCGCCCATGTCGGCCGAGGCCACCGTGGTGCGCAACTACATCGATACGCTCATCAATCTTCCCTGGAAGAAAAAGAGCAAGATCAACAATTCCATCAGCAACGCCGAAACGGTGCTGGACAACGACCACTATGGCCTGGAGAAGGTCAAGGAACGGATCCTGGAATACCTTGCCGTGCAACAGCGCGTGGACAAGGTGAAGGCGCCCATCCTGTGCCTGGTCGGCCCTCCCGGCGTCGGCAAGACCTCGCTGGGGCAGTCCATCGCCAAGGCGACGAACCGCAAGTTCGTGCGCATGGCGCTGGGCGGCGTGCGCGACGAGGCCGAGATCCGCGGCCATCGCCGCACGTATATCGGCTCCATGCCCGGCAAGATCGTCCAGAACATGTCGAAGGTCGGCGTGCGCAACCCCTTGTTCCTGCTCGATGAAATCGACAAGCTGGGCATGGATTTCCGCGGCGATCCCTCGTCGGCCCTGCTCGAGGTGCTGGACCCGGAACAGAACCACACGTTCCAGGACCACTACATCGAAGTCGACTTCGACCTGTCCGACGTGATGTTCGTGGCCACCAGCAACACGCTGAACATTCCTCCGGCCCTGCTGGACCGCATGGAAGTGATCCGCCTGTCCGGCTACACCGAGGAAGAAAAGATCCACATCGCCCGCGACCATCTGCTGCCCAAGCTGATGAAGAACAACGGCGTGAAGGATACCGAGCTCACCGTCGACGACAGCGCCCTGCGCGATATCGTGCGCTACTACACCCGGGAAGCCGGCGTGCGCGCGCTCGAACGCGAAGTGGGCAAGATCTGCCGCAAGGTCATCAAGCAGTTGCTGACCCAGAGCGACCGGGCCAAGGCCGAGGGCAAGGCCGTCGAGGTCAAGCCGGTCAACGTCACGGGCGACAACCTGAGCGACTACCTGGGCGTGCGCCGCTATGCCTTCGGCATGGCCGAGAAGGAAAACCAGATCGGCCAGGTGACCGGCCTTGCTTGGACGGAAGTCGGCGGCGATCTGCTGACGATCGAAGTCGCGGACATGCCCGGCAAGGGCGTCATCCAACGCACCGGTTCGCTGGGCGACGTGATGAAGGAGTCGGTCGAGGCGGCCCGCACGGTGGTGCGCTCGCGCGCCCGCCGCCTGGGCTTTGCCGACAGCGTCTTCGAGAAGCACGACATGCACGTGCACGTGCCGGAAGGCGCGACGCCCAAGGACGGTCCGTCCGCGGGTATCGCGATCACCACGGCCATGGTGTCGGCCCTGTCGCGCATCCCGGTGCGCGCCGACGTTGCCATGACCGGCGAGATCACGCTGCGCGGCGAAGTGCTGCCCATCGGCGGCCTGAAGGAAAAGCTGCTGGCGGCCCATCGCGGCGGCATCAAGACGGTCTTGATCCCGGAAGAAAACGTCAAGGATCTGGCGGAGATTCCGGACAACGTCAAGAACCATCTCGAGATCGTGCCGGTGCGCTGGATCGACAAGGTGCTGGAACTGGCCCTGGAGCGCATGCCGGAGCCCCTGGCCGAAGAAGAGGCCGTCAAGGAGCCCCTGGTGGCCAAGCCCGCCGAGCCGGGTTCGACCGACCCGGTGCTCAAGCACTGATCGGATCTTCCGCCCAAAAAGAAACCCGCCTCGTGCGGGTTTCTTTTTGCCTGCGCCCAGCGGGGGCTAGGGAGGAGAGGGGGGTTAGTGCAGCGCGTGCGTGCGGATCAGGCCGACGGCAATGCCTTCCAGCGCGAAGTCCTGGTCGGCGCCGACCACGATGGTCTGGAAGTCCGGGTTCTCGGGCAGGAGCTCGATATGGCCGTTCTGGCGCTGCAGGCGCTTGACGGTGACGTCGTCGCCCAGGCGGGCCACCACGATCTGGCCGTTGCGGGCCTCGGAGGCTTTCTTCACGGCGAGCAGGTCGCCTTCGAGGATGCCGGCGTCGCGCATGCTCATGCCGCGCACCTTCAGCAGATAATCGGGCGCCTGGGCGAACAGGTTGGGATCCACGCCGACCTCGCGCTCGACGTGTTCCGCGGCGAGTATGGGGCTGCCCGCGGCCACGCGGCCGACCAGCGGCAGCAGTAGCTGGGCCAGGGCGGGCATGGGCAGCGAGTTCTGCACCGGGGCGGCGGCCGCGTCCTTCAGGCGGATGCCGCGGGACGCGCCGGCCGTGAGCTCGATGGCGCCCTTGCGGGCCAGGGCCTTGAGGTGGTCTTCAGCGGCGTTGGGGGACCGGAAACCCAGGGCCTGCGCGATCTCGGCGCGCGTGGGCGGAAAGCCGGTGCGCGCGACGGTCTGCCTGATGAGATCCAGGATTTGTTGTTGGCGATCGGTGAGTTTGCTGGCCATGGCGATGATCCGGTGCTAGCGGACTGTACATATATACAGCGCCATTCTGGGGGACGCAGCGCAAAAAAGCAAGCTTGGCGGGGCCGGCCGCCGCACGGTCGAGCTGACGCCGGGCCGGCGGGGAGGCTTCGGATCGGACGCGCCCGGCGCCGGCGGCCGCGTGTGGCTGCCGGAGAGCCGCGCCGTCGCGGCTTCATGGCGCGGCCGGGCCCGGGCGATGCGCCCCGCGTGCTATTCCGGCTTGATGCCGGCCGTCTCGATGACCCCGCGCCACTTGCGGGTCTCGGATTCGATGTAGTCCTGCAATTCCTCCGGACGGGTGGCCTTGATCGTGATGGCCTTGTCTTCAAGCTTGCGGACGATGTCGGGCTGGGCCAGCGTTTTCAGCAGGGCGGAACTCAGCACCGACAGCCGGTCGGCCGGAATGCCGGCCGGGCCCATCACGCTGACCCAGGCGTCCACGCTCATGTTCTTCACGCCCAGTTCCTCGGCGGTGGGCACGTCGGGCAGTTCCTTGATGCGCGTCGTGCTGGTGATGGCCAGCGCCCGCACCTTGCCCGATTGCACCAGGCTCAGGGCGGCCGGCAGATTGTCGAACCCGAGGTCGACGTGGCTGCCCATCAGCGCGGTCAACGCCGGGCCGCTGCCCGAGAAGGGGATGTGCTGCATTTTCGAGCCGGTCAGGATCTTGAAGTACTCGCCGGTCATGTGCGGCGACGTGCCGGCCCCGGGGCTGGAGTAGGACAGCGGCCGCTGCTTCGCGTCGGCGATCAGCGCGCCCAGGTCCCGGTATTTCGAATCGGCGTTGACCAGCACCAGATTGGTGTAGAAGCCGACCTCGCCGATCATGGTGAAACCCTTGATCGGGTCGAAATTCAGTTCCTTGCGCAGCAAGGGGTTGATCACGTTGGTGGCGACGGTTCCCAGGAAGATGGTGTAGCCGTCCGGCTTGGCGTGCGCGACGGTCGAGGCGCCGATGGTGCCGCCCGCGCCCGCCTTGTTCTCGACGACCACGGGCTGGCCCAGTTCGCGCGATAGGCCCTCGGCCAAGACGCGCGCGACGATATCGGTCGAGCCGCCCGGCGGAAACCCGACCACGAAGCGAACGGGCTGGTCCGGAAAAGCCGCGGCGGCGGAGCCGCCCAGCGTGATGGCCAGCGCGCCGGCCGTGGCGGCAATCCAGGTCTTGAATTTCATGATCGATGTTCCTCCTGCTGGCTCGCGTCGCGCAAGTCGTCGATGATTCGCCGCTTGTCGAGTTTGCCTAGTGTGTTTTTTGGAAAAGACTGCACGATGTGGATGGTTTTGGGCGTCCGCACGGACCCCAACTGCTGCTTGCCGTAATCGATCAGCGCCTGAGCGCTGACCGAGTCCGGCCGAACCGGCACGACCGCCATTTCGACGCGTTCGCCCCAGTAGTCGTCGGCGACGCCGAACACCACGCATTCGGCGATGTCCGGGTGCTGCGCATAGGCGTTCTCGACGTCGGAGGGATAGACATTGAAGCCGCCGCTGATGATGACGTCCTTGGAACGGCCTTTGATGAACAGGAACCCGCGCTCGTCGATGAAGCCGATGTCTCCGGTGTGGAACCAGCCGTCTTTCAGCACGGCCGCGGTCTGCTCGGGCATGTTCAGGTAGCCCGACATCAGCAAGTCGCCGCCGGCGACGATTTCGCCCAAGGTGTTCGGGCTGGCGGTCGGGCGGCCGTCTTCGCCGACGACCGCGACCCGCGTCAGGGGGCCGACGCGGCCCGCGCTGCCGTGATTTTCCGGTCGGGAGCCGGTGGCGCCGTCCATCCCCGCGATAATGACCGGCGCTTCCGTCAGGCCATAGGTCACGCCCAGCACGGGGCCAAACGCGTCCATGGCCTGCGACAGCAGCGGGGCAGGGCACGGCGCGCCGCCATACAGCAGGTTGCGCAGCGCCGGCAGAGAGCGCGGCGCGGCGCGCTGTGCCTGCACCAGCCGCTGGAGCAGCGTGGGAGGTACCCAGGTGGACGTCACGCCATGCGTGTCCATCAAGGCATGCAGTTGCTCGGCCGTGGCCTTGCCGGCGATCACCAGGCAGCCGCCGGCATGCAATACCGGCAGCACGAACGTGCCCGCGCCGTGCGTCATCGGCGGCGCCAGCAGGAAGCGTTCCTCGCTGTCGAAGCCATAGGCCATGGCCAGCGACGCCACCATGGTGTTGATACAGCGCAGCGACTGCAATACGGCCTTGGGCGCGCCCGACGATCCGCCCGTGAACTTGATGGCGGCTATCTCGCCCGGATCGGGGTTGGAGCGCGATGGAGACTGGTCCGCGTATTCACGCGCCAGCGCGTCGGTATGGAACTCGCGGCCTTCGTCGTTGCAGATGCGCAGGCCATGGTAGGAAGCCAGCAGCGCCTCGTATGCCGCGTCGTGCAACACGATATCGGGCGCGGCCGTCGCCAACTGGCGGGCGATGTCCTGTTCGACTACGGTCGGCGTCAGCGGCACCAGCACGCCGGCGCAGGCGTAGGTGGCCAATATGCCCAGCAGCATTGCGTGCGAATTGCCGGCCAGCGTGGCGATGACCGGACGAGGTTTGCCCGATAGGCGTTGCAGCGCGGCGGCCAGCGCCAGCGCCTGGCCGCGCAGCGCTTCATACGTATGGGCGCGGCCGGTAGTCGCATCGATTTCTGCGACGCGATCAGGGTACCGCATGGCGGCATGCAGGAAAAAATCGATAGGTTGCATGCTAGAGCCTGTTGCTGAGCACCGTGACCACGGCTGCGGCATCTTCGTAATGCAGGAAGCCTCCGCCGTTTTCGGCTACCGCGGTGCGGGCGCCCAGGACTTGGCGCGCGCCGGCTTCATGGCGCAGTTGCGTAACGAGTTCATGGATTTGCACCAGCCCCGTGGCGGCGATCGGGTGCCCTTTGGACACCAGGCCGCCCGAGACGTTGACGGGCGTCGTTCCGCCCAGGCTGGTTGCGCCGCTTTCGGTGTACGGGCCGCCCTGGCCGCGGGCGCACAGGCCCAGGTTTTCGATCTGCAGCAGTTCCGCGAAGCTGGACGCGTCGTGCACTTCGGCCAGATCGATGTCCTGCGGAGTGATGCCGGCCATGGCATAGGCGCGCCTGGCAGCCAAGTGCACGCAGTGCCTGTCCATATCGGCGATGTCGCGGATCACGGTGCTGGCCGCGCCGATGCCCGCCACCCTGACGGCCCGTTGCCTGCGCGCGTCGGACAGGGTGCGGCCGCTGGACAGCACGACGGCCGAAGCGCCGTCGGAAATGGGCGCGCACATGGCGCGCGTCAGCGGCCAGGCGATCGCGGGGGTGGCAAGCACCTCGTCGATGGACATGTCTTTCTGGTATTGGGCCAGCGGGTTCATGGTCGAGTGCGCGTGGTTCTTGGCCGCCGCGCTGGCGATTTGCCGCTGCGTGGTGCCGTATGCGCGCATGTGCTGGCGCGCCATGGCCGCATAGATGTCCATGAAGAAGCTCTGCGTATTCCAGGCGCCGGGAGAGTTCAGCCGCTGGCGGATCTCGGGGTCGGTCTCCAATTCGCAGAAGAAATCCCATGTCTGGCGCAGCAGATGGATGTCGGTGCCGCCGAAGAACGCGTTCATCATTTCGGTCTTCTTGTCCGGGTAGAACATCTTCTCCGCGCCGACCACCAGTACCGTGTCGAACATGCCCGATTCGATCGCCATGCAGGCGTTGAACAACCCGGAACTGCTGCTGGCGCAGGCATTTTCGATATTGAAGACGGGGATGCCGCTTACCCCCATCGCGTTCAGCGCGCATTGGCCGCGGATCGAATTCTGTTTTTCCATTTGGCCCTGGCGCACGTTGGAGAACCATGCAGCTTGCATGTCTTCCAGGTCATGGCCGCTGTCGACCAGGGCATTGTCGACGGCTTGTTCGGTCAGTTGCTTGACGGAGAGATCGGGGTGGCGGCCCAGCGGAGTATGGGCGATGCCGGTGATGTAGACGTTCATGATGGATGGTGGCTGCTGGTCGATGAGTGGCTCTATTCTGCGTGGCCCGCCGATCCGGATTAACCCCTGCTTACCCGTGAAAAAGAGGATAAAGTTCCGGCATGTGAAACTTTTCTGCCTGGCGCGGACCCGGACGATATGACGCAATCCTCCAGCATCCAGAAGGCGCTGCGAGTGCTCAAGACTGTGCAGCGCCATCACGAAGAAGGCCTGCGGCTCACGGATGTCTGCCGAGAGCTGGGGTTGGAAAAACCGACGGCGCTGCGTCTGTTGCGCGAACTGCAGGCGCAGGGGCTGGTGGCCCGCAACGCGCGCAGCAAGAAGTACTACCTGGGCGACTATTGCCGGAAACTCGGGGAGTCACTGGCTGCGCAGTCGTCGCTGTCCATACGCTACGGACCCTTGCTGCGCCGTATCTCCGACCGCACCGAAGACGCCAGTTTCCTGGTGATCCTGCAAGACTTGGATACCCTCTGCATCGGTCGGGAAGTGGGGGCCCATCCCATTCAAGCGTTGGCCATCCCGGTCGGCAACCGTCAGCCCATCGGCGTGGGCGCGGGCGGCCTGGCCATGCTGGCGAGCTTCGACGAAGACGTCACGGAGCATTACCTCAAGGTCAATAAGGCTCGCTTTCTCAAGTACAAGTCGCTCACGCTGGACGAGCTGCGCATGCGCATTGCCCGCGCGCGCAAGCGCGGCTATGCCGTGATAGGCAGCCACGCGGTCAGCAAAGTGACCGGCGTGGGCGTTACGCTGATGAACAAAGAAGGAGACGTGCTGGGCGGTATCAGTGTCGCGGCGCTGGACAATCGCATGACGCAAAAACGCCAGGAAGCCGTGGCCCAGATGATCCGCGAAGAGATGAACCGGTTCCTGGACAAGTAACACTGCTGCGGGCGAGGGGCGGCGCAAAAAAGCAGTAGGGCTTGCACAAATGAAAACGGGGCCCGAAGGCCCCGTTTCCGGCGGCGGGCCCCGGGAGGGCCCATGCGCGGCAGCGGTTTACAGCACCGCGGCGATGCCAGCGGCCACCTTGTCGATGTTGCCGCTGTTCAGCGCGGCGACGCAGATACGGCCGCTGGAGACGGCGTAGACGCCGTGTTCTTCGCGCAGGCGATCCACTTGCGCGGAAGTCAGGCCCGAGTACGAGAACATGCCGCGCTGGCGCAGCACGAAGCTGAAGTCCTGCTTGCCGCCGTGTTCCTTGATCTTGTCGACCAGTTGCTTGCGCATCAGGCGGATGCGGTCGCGCATGCCGGCGAGTTCTTCTTCCCACATGGCGAAGAGTTCGGGCGAGTTCAGCACCGTGGACACCACCGTGCCGCCGTGGGTGGGCGGGTTGGAATAGTTGGTGCGGATCACGCGCTTGAGCTGGCTCAGCACGCGGGCGGCTTCGTCCTTGCTGCCGGCCACGACGGTCAGCGCGCCGACGCGCTCGCCGTACAGCGAGAACGACTTCGAGAACGAGGAGCTGATGAACATGGTCAGGTCCAGGTCGGCGAACAGGCGTACGACCGCGGCGTCTTCCGTCAGGCCGTCGCCGAAGCCCTGGTAGGCGATGTCCAGGAACGGAACCAGGTTGTTTTCCTTGACCACGGCGGCGATCTGCTTCCATTGGTCCATGGTGGGGTCCACGCCCGTGGGGTTGTGGCAGCAGGCGTGCAGCACGACCACGGTCTTGGCCGGGGCGGCCTTCAGGTCCGCCAGCATGGCGTCGAAGTTCAGGCCGCGGGTGGCGGCGTCGTAGTAGGCGTAGGTGCCGACCTCGAACCCGGCGCGCTCGAACAGCGCGCGGTGGTTTTCCCAGCTTGGGTCGCTGATCAGGACCTTGGAGGCGGGCAGCAGTTGGCGCAGGAAATCGGCGCCGATCTTCAGCGCGCCGGTTCCGCCCAGGGCCTGGGTGGTCAGCACGCGGCCGGCGGCGGCCAGCGCGGAATCCTTGCCCAGCAGCAGGGCTTGCGCGCCGGCGTTGTAGCCGGCGATGCCTTCGATCGGCAGGTAGCCGCGGGCGGCGGCGGCCTCGATGCGGGCGGTTTCGGCCTTGCGAACCGCGCCCAGCAGGGGGATGCGACCCTGATCGTCGTAGTACACGCCCACGCCCAGATTGACTTTACCGGGACGCGTATCGGCGTTGTATTGTTCGTTCAGGCCAAGAATGGGGTCGCGCGGCGCGAGTTCGACGGAATCGAAGAGGGTGCTCATGGGAGTCTGATGAGGTGGGTGGACGCAGTACGAGGTGCTGTGGATAATGGGGGGTTTACCCTGGAACAGTCTAGCATGTCTAAGAGCGCAATAAACCCCAGCGCAACGGACCCCGGCGCAATAGACCGAGATATGAAAACCTCGGCGCCCGGGAGCGATGGCGCGCCCGCGGCGGCGGGTCCCGGCTTCGTGGACTTCCCGGGAAGCCCGTTTCACCTGTACCAGCCTTATCCCCCGGCGGGCGACCAGCCGGCCGCCATCGAAGGCTTGGCCCAGGGGATGCAGGACGGCCTGATGTTCCAGACGCTGCTGGGCGTGACGGGCTCGGGCAAGACCTATACCATGGCCAACGTGATCGCCCGGCTGGGGCGGCCCGCCCTGGTGCTGGCTCCCAACAAGACGCTGGCCGCGCAGCTCTACGCCGAGATGCGCGAGTTCTTCCCGAAGAACGCGGTGGAGTACTTCGTTTCGTACTACGACTACTACCAGCCCGAGGCCTACGTGCCGACGCGCGACCTGTTCATCGAAAAGGACTCGTCCATCAACGAGCACATCGAGCAGATGCGCCTGTCGGCCACCAAGAGCCTGCTGGAACGCCGCGACACCATCATCGTGGGTACGGTGTCGTGCATTTACGGTATCGGCAACCCCGGCGACTACCACGCGATGGTGCTGATCCTGCGCTCGGGCGACCAGATCTCGCGCCGCGAGGTCCTGGCGCGCCTGGTCGCCATGCAGTACACCCGCAACGACGCCGAATTCACCCGCGGCACGTTCCGGGTGCGCGGCGAGACCATAGACATCTTCCCGGCGGAAAGCCCGGAACTGGCGCTGCGCCTGACGCTATTCGACGACGAGATCGAAAGCCTGGAGCTGTTCGACCCCTTGACCGGCCGCATCCGGCAGAAGCTGCCGCGCTTCACCGTCTATCCGGGCTCACATTACGTGACGCCGCGCGACACGGTGCTGCGCGCCATCGAAACCATCAAGGAAGAGCTGCGCGAACGCGTCAAGCGCTTTACGGACGACGGCCACCTGGTCGAGGCCCAGCGCCTGGAGCAGCGCACCCGCTTCGACCTGGAAATGCTGCAGGAGCTGGGCTTCTGCAAAGGCATCGAGAACTACTCCCGCCATCTTTCGGGCGCGGCTGCGGGCGAGCCGCCGCCGACGCTGATCGACTACCTGCCGGCCGATGCGCTCATGTTCATCGACGAAAGCCACGTCACCATCGGCCAGTTGGGCGGCATGTACCGCGGCGACCGCTCGCGCAAGGAAACACTGGTGCAGTATGGCTTCCGGCTGCCGTCGGCGCTGGACAACCGGCCGCTGCGGCTGGAGGAGTTCGAGGCCCGGATGCGCCAGTGCGTGTTCGTATCGGCCACGCCGGCGGCCTACGAGAAGGAGCACGCCGACAACGTCGTCGAGCAGGTCGTCCGGCCCACCGGCCTGGTGGATCCGCTGGTCGAAGTCCTGCCGGCGCGTACCCAGGTGGACGATCTCTTGGGGCGGATCAAGGACCGGGTCGGGCAGGGCGAGCGCGTGCTGGTCACCACCCTGACCAAGCGCATGGCCGAAGACCTGACGGACTTCCTCAGCGAGCACGGCGTGCGGGTGCGCTACCTGCACTCCGACATCGATACGGTCGAACGCGTGGAGATCATCCGCGACCTGCGCCTGGGCACCTTCGACGTGCTGGTGGGCATCAACCTGCTGCGCGAGGGCCTGGATATTCCCGAGGTGTCCCTGGTCGCGATCCTGGACGCCGACAAGGAAGGCTTCCTGCGGTCGGAGCGCAGCCTGATCCAGACCATCGGACGCGCGGCGCGCAACCTGAACGGCCATGCCATCCTCTATGCCGACCGCATCACGGATTCGATGCAGCGCGCCATGGAGGAAACCAGCCGCCGCCGCAACAAGCAGCTACAGTTCAACATCGACCATGGCATTACGGCGCGCGGCGTGCAGAAGGCCGTGCGCGAACTGATCGACGGCATTGTGGCTCCCACCCAGCACGACGCGCTCGAGGCGGCGGTGCCGGCTGAATTCATGAAGGACGAAAAGGCCATGGCGCGCGAGATCAAGCGCCTGGAGAAGCTGATGATGGACCACGCCCGCAATCTGGAGTTCGAGCAGGCCGCCGCGGCGCGGGACGCCCTGACGGCGCTGAAACAGCGGGTTTTGCTGGACGGCGCGGTGTAGGGGGAAGGCGTATCCGGCGGTGTCTTTTTGCTGACACTAAGCTGAATCGCCTGGAAATCTGTTGCGCTGCAATCGTGTTGTCGCAATCCGGGCGAATCTCCGAAAGCGGGCTTTATGCGTTGCATTAGCATTTCCATGCAAGCTATTGAATTGTATGGAAAAATAATGGGGACGAGTTTGCGCGATACCAATTGCGCGGACGCAAAAAAAGCTTGCCTTATTTCGGGTTTTCCCGCACACTTACTCCCATGATGACCAAGGTACTTTTCGTTTGCATGGGCAATATCTGTCGCTCGCCGAGCGCAGAGGGCGTGTTTCGCCATTTGGTGAACGACGCGGGTTTGAGCGATGTGGTTCGCATCGACTCCGCGGGCACGCACGCATTTCACATCGGCGAGGCGCCTGATGCCCGGGCGCAGGCCGCAGCGCGCAAGCGCGGCTACGAGATCACGCACTGTGAAGCGCGTCAGGTCACCGCGGAAGATTTTCGCGATTTCGACCTGATCCTCGCCATGGATTGGGACAACCTGTCCGCCATGCAGCAGCAGTGCCCCAAGGCCTACCAGCACAAACTGATGCTGCTGATGCGCTTCGCCAACGAGTTCGAAGAGGCCACCGTGCCCGATCCTTACTACGGCGGCGCCGACGGGTTCGGCAAGGTGCTGGACTACCTCGAAGACGCCTGTCAAGGTGTGCTCGAACTGGTGCGCAAGCGCGCCACCCAATACCAGGCGGCTTGATCGGCTGTCGCGGTGGGGCCGCCCCGTTTGCGGTTCCCGGAGGTGCCTGGCAATGAAAGACCGCGCAACTGCGCGGTTTTTTCTAGCCGGGAGCCATACCAAATTAGTCGGGAATAGGCTATACTTGAGCCAATTACTCGGGTATTGGCCGCTGGATTCGCTGGCGGTCATTGCCGAATCACAGGGAACCTACCATGCGGCTAACTACCAAAGGGCGTTTCGCCGTGACTGCCATGATCGACCTGGCTATGCGGCAGCATAGCGGCCCGGTCACGCTTGCGGCCATCAGCCAGCGTCAGAATATCTCGTTGTCCTACCTCGAGCAGCTATTCGGCAAACTGCGTCGCCATGAACTCGTGGACAGCGTGCGCGGCCCCGGCGGCGGCTATTCGCTCGCCCGCCTGGCGCGCAACGTCACCGTCGCCGACATCATCTTCGCCGTGGACGAGCCCCTCGACGCCACGAGCTGTGGCGGCAAGCGCGACTGTACGAGCGGCAACGACGGCAAGCCCGGCAAGTGCATGACGCACGAACTGTGGGCCACGCTGAACCGCAAGATGGTCGATTACCTGGATTCGGTGTCCCTGCAAGATCTGGTCGATCAGCAGCGCGTGCGCCAGTTGCAGGAAGCCAACAATCAAGCGCAGGCCTGCGCGGTGCGCGTGAACCGGGTAGGGGGCGCCAATGCCGCCAACGCCCCGACCGCGACCGTCGCTGCCAATGCCACCGTATAAGAAGTATCAGGAGTTGTAGAAATGACCACCCGCCCGATCTACCTGGACTATTCCGCCACGACGCCCGTCGACCCCCGCGTCGTGGAAAAAATGGTGCCCTGGCTGTACGAGAACTTCGGCAACCCGGCCTCCCGCAGCCACGCATTCGGCTGGGAGTCGGAAGAGGCCGTGGAACGCGCCCGCGAAGAAGTCGCCAAGCTGGTGAACGCGGACCCGCGCGAAATCGTCTGGACTTCCGGCGCCACCGAATCCGACAACCTGGCCATCAAGGGCGCCGCCAACTTCTATGCTGAACGCGGCAAGCACATCATCACCGTCAAGACCGAGCACAAGGCAGTGCTGGACACCTGTCGCGAGCTCGAGCGCCAGGGGTTCGAAGTGACCTACCTGGACGTGAAGGATAACGGCCTGATCGACCTGGACACCTTCAAGGCCGCGCTGCGCCCCGACACCGTGCTGGTGTCGGTCATGATGGTGAACAACGAAATCGGGGTGATCCAGGACGTGGAAACGCTGGGCGAAATCTGCCGCGAAAAGGGCATCATCTTCCACGTGGACGCCGCGCAGGCGACCGGCAAGGTGGAAATCGACCTGCAGAAGCTCAAGGTCGACCTCATGTCCTTCTCGGCCCACAAGACTTACGGTCCCAAGGGCATCGGCGCCCTGTACGTGCGCCGCAAGCCGCGCATCCGCATCGAAGCCCAGATGCACGGCGGCGGCCACGAGCGCGGTTTCCGCTCGGGCACGCTGGCTACCCACCAGATCGTCGGCATGGGCGAGGCCTTCCGCCTGGCCCGCGAGGAAATGGGCACCGAGAACGAGCGCATCCGCATGCTGCGCGACCGCCTCTGGAACGGCCTGTCGCAGATCGAAGAGGTCTACCTGAACGGCGACATGGACCAGCGCGTGCCGCACAACCTGAACGTCAGCTTCAACTACGTCGAGGGCGAATCCCTGATCATGGCGATCAAGGAACTGGCCGTCTCCAGCGGCTCGGCCTGCACCTCGGCGAGCCTGGAGCCGTCCTACGTGCTGCGCGCCCTGGGCCGCAACGACGAACTGGCGCACAGCTCGATCCGTTTCACGCTGGGCCGCTTTACGACCGAGCAGGAAGTCGATTTCGCCGTGGAGCTCATCAAGAGCCGCGTCGGCAAGCTGCGCGACATGTCGCCGCTGTGGGAAATGGCCAAGGAAGGCATCGACTTGAACACTGTGCAGTGGGCTGCGCACTGAGCGCCCGCGCCAAGAAATCCGTGGAGAAATAGCATGTCTTACAGCACCAAAGTTCTGGATCACTACGAAAACCCCCGCAACGTCGGCTCGTTCGACAAATCGGACGAGTCGGTGGGCACCGGCATGGTCGGCGCGCCCGCCTGTGGCGACGTCATGAAGCTGCAGATCAAGGTGAACGAAGCCGGCGTGATCGAAGACGCGCGCTTCAAGACCTATGGCTGCGGTTCGGCCATCGCCTCCAGCTCGCTGGTGACGGAATGGGTCAAGGGCAAGACGCTCGACGAAGCCATGAACATCCGCAACACCCAGATCGCCGAAGAGCTGGCCCTGCCGCCCGTGAAAGTGCACTGTTCCATCCTGGCCGAAGACGCGATCAAGGCCGCGGTGCAGAACTACAAAGAAAAGCATTCGGTTCCCGCCGAAGCCGTTGCGAGCTGAACATGTCCGTTACCCTGACCCAACAGGCCGCCACCCATATCGGCCGCTACTTGCAGAAGCGCGGAAAGGGTATCGGCTTGCGGCTCGGCGTTAGGACGACGGGCTGTTCCGGCATGGCCTACAAGCTGGAGTACGTGGACGACGCGGCGTCGGACGACCTCGTGTTCGAAAGCTTCGGCGTGAAGGTCTTCGTGGACCCGAAAAGCCTGTCCTATCTGGACGGCACCGAACTGGACTACGCCCGCGAAGGCCTGAACGAAGGCTTCAAGTTCCGCAACCCCAACGAGAAGGCGACCTGCGGCTGCGGCGAGTCGTTCACGGTGTAAGTCTTGGCTGGAGACGATCACTTCAGCCTGTTCGGCTTGCCGGCACGCTTCGACCTGGACGTCCAGGCGCTGGAAACCGCGTGGCGCACCGTCGCCGCCCAAGTGCACCCCGACCGCTACGCCACGGCGAGCCCCGCGGAACGCCGCGTGGCCATGCAGTGGGCCGCGCGCGCGAACGAGGCCTACCGCCAACTGCGGGACCCGCTGCTCCGTGCGCGCTACCTGTGCGAACAGGCGGGCGTGGACCTGCAGACCGAGAGCAACACGTCCATGGACGGCGCGTTCCTGATGCAGCAAATGACCTGGCGCGAGATGCTGGACGATGCCCGCGGCGACGCCGCGGCGCTGGCCGCCCTGCAGGCGGAATTGCAGCAGGCGTGCGAGTCCATGCGCGCCGCGCTCACCCGCCTGCTGGACGAGGAGCGCGACTACGCCACGGCCGGGCTCAAGGTGCGGGAATGGATGTTCGTGGAGAAGCTGGCGCAAGAGCTGGCGCACGCCCAGCCCGCCGGATAGCCCGAGGCGCGCCGGGGTGCCCACAGGACGGGCGCCAGCGTGCCGCCGCCCACTGACCAGAAGAACAGAATCATGGCCTTATTGCAGATATCCGAGCCCGGCGAATCGCCCGCGCCGCACCAGCGCAAGCTGGCGGTCGGGATCGACCTGGGCACTACCAATTCCCTAGTCGCGGCCGTGCGCAGCAGCGTCGCCGAAGTGCTGCCGGACGCGCAGGGCCAGGCCTTGCTGCCGTCCGCGGTGCGCTATTTCCCTGGCGGCAAGGTCACCACGGGCCGCGAGCCCCTGGGCCAGCAGGCTCAGGATCCGCTGAACACCATCGTGTCGGTGAAGCGTTTCATGGGCCGGTCCCTGGAAGAGGCGCGCGCCATGCGCGCGCCCTATGAATTCGTGGACGCGCCCGGCATGGTGCGCATCCGCACGGTCCAAGGCGACCTGAGCCCGGTCGAGGTGTCGGCGCAGATTCTGGCGGTATTGCGCCAGCGCGCCGAAGATGTGCTGGGCGACGACCTGGTGGGCGCCGTCATCACGGTGCCGGCGTACTTCGACGACGCCCAGCGCCAGGCCACGCGCGACGCGGCCCGCCTGGCGGGGCTGAACGTCCTGCGCCTGCTGAACGAACCCACCGCCGCGGCGATCGCCTACGGTCTGGACCATGCCGCCGAAGGCGTGTACGCGGTGTACGACCTGGGCGGCGGCACTTTCGACATTTCCATCCTGCGCCTGACCCAGGGCGTGTTCGAGGTGATCGCCACGGGCGGCGATACCGCTTTGGGCGGCGACGATTTCGATGCCCTGATCGCCGACCACGTGCTGGCCGGGCTCGCCGCCGGGGATTGCACTCCGTCGGACCGCCGCGGCCTGCTGATGGCGGCGCGCGCGGTACGCGAAACGCTGTCGGATGCCGGCGAGGCCAGGCTGCAGCTTGCGCTGTCGGACGGCCGTAAGGTGGACGCGGTCTTGACGCGCGCGGACTTCGAAGCGCTGGCCCAGCCCTTGATCGGCCGTACCCTGGATTGCGCCCGGCGCGCGCTGCGCGACGCCGCGCTGGCGCCGGCCGACGTGCGCGGCGTGGTGATGGTGGGCGGCGCCACGCGCATGCCCGTCGTGCGCGAAGCCGTGGGGCAGTTGTTCGGCACGTCGCCCCTGACCGATCTGGATCCCGACCAGGTGGTGGCGCTGGGCGCGGCCCTGCAGGCCAACCTGCTGGCCGGCAACCGCGCGCCGGGCGAAGACTGGCTGTTGCTGGACGTGATCCCGCTGTCGCTGGGGCTGGAGACCATGGGCGGGCTGGTCGAACGCATCATCCCGCGCAACAGCACGATTCCGGTGGCGCGCGCCCAGGAATTCACGACGTTCAAGGACGGCCAGACCGCCATGAGCATCCACGTGGTCCAGGGCGAACGCGACCTGGTCGCCGATTCGCGCTCGCTGGCGCGCTTCGAGTTGCGCGGCATCCCGCCCATGGTGGCGGGCGCGGCGCGCATCCGCGTCACGTTCCAGGTGGACGCCGACGGGCTGCTGAGCGTGACGGCGCGCGAGCAGAGCAAGGGCGTCGAAGCCATGGTCTCGGTCAAGCCGTCCTACGGCCTGTCGGACGAAGAGATCGCGCAGATGCTGGCCGACAGCGTGGCGCAGGCGGACACGGACGCGAAGGCCCGCATGCTGCGCGAGCAGCAGGTGGACGCGCGCCAACTGGTGGAGTCCGTGCAGGCGGCGCTGGCCGTGGACGGCGACCTGCTGGACGCGGACGAGCGCAAGCGCGTGGACGAATGCCTGCAGGCCGCCATCGCGGCGCAGGACGCGCCGGACGCGGACACCGTGAAGGAAGCGGCGCAGGCCCTGTCGGCCGCGACCGACGATTTCGCCGCGCGGCGGATGGACCGCAGCATCCGCGCCGCGCTGGCCGGCCGCAAACTTGATGAGATCGCCTGATAACACGCTATGCCGAAACTGACTGTATTGCCTCATCCCGAGTACTGCCCGGAAGGCGCCGTGATCGAGGACGCGCCCAAGGGCGTCTCGATCTGCCGGGTGCTGCTGGATAACCATATCGACATCGAGCATGCCTGCGAACTGTCCTGCGCCTGCACCACCTGTCATGTGGTGGTCAAGCAGGGTTATGCTTCGCTGGAAGACGCCACCGACGACGAAGAGGACCTGCTGGACAAGGCCTGGGGCCTGACCCCGACCTCGCGCCTGTCCTGCCAGGCGGTGGTGGCGGACGCCGACCTGACGGTCGAGATTCCCAAGTACACCATCAACCACGCGAAAGAGGGCCATTGATGAAGTGGACCGACACCTACGAGATCGCCGCCGCGCTGGCGGACGCCTATCCGGACGCGGACCCCAAGACGCTGCGCTTCGTGCAGTTGCGTGAATGGGTGCTGGCCTTGCCCGGCTTCAGCGACGACCCGGCCCATTGCGGCGAGAAGATCCTGGAAGCCATACAGATGGCCTGGATCGACGAGGCCGACTGAAGTAAGAAGCTCCCCGCGGGGAGCTTTTTTTTGCGGTGCGTTGGCGTACTTCTTTCCCGGTATCATGAAGGATCCCGTTGTTCTCCTTCCAGAGTCTACAGATGCCCGCTGCCCAATTGCGTTTTGGCCTGGCCGCCAACCGGCTGCACCACGAAACTCCCGATGCCGCCTTGTTTACCTGGCTGCGCGCATGCTCGTCCACCATACGCGAGCTGGGCGTGCAACTGCACACCGTGGGCCGCACGCACGACGCGATCGTGCGCGAAGGCATGTTGCAGGGCTATAGCGGATTGATCCGTTATCCCTATGGCCGCGAGGGCGGCCTGATGAAGCTGGTGGCCCGGGTGACCGAGGGCCGCGACGGCCAGGCGCCGTTCGACGGCGCGATCTACCTGATCGATCCGGTGGATCCTTCTTCGATTTTTCCCGAGGCGCTGGCGCTCAAGCGGCAGTGCATCACGCATGGCCGGCCGTTCATTTCGACGCTGGCGGGCGCCATCGAATGGATGGAGGTGGAACGCGTGCATGCGGGCCTGGCGCCCGACGCGTCGGCCTCGCGCCTGTTCGATTTCACCGGCCAGACCCTGGCGCTGATCGCGCACGATGCCTTGAAGGAAGAGATGGTCGCCTTCGCCAGCGAGCATTTCGACGTCCTGTCGCGCTTTGCGCGCCGCGTGGCGACGGGCACGACCGGCGGCCGGCTGAACGACCTGGCCTGGTCGCGCGGCTGGCCCAAGGACACGCCCTGGGTGCACCGCTACCTGAGCGGCCCGCTGGGCGGCGACGCGCAGATCGCGGAACTGGTGCTGGAACACCAGTGCCAGCGCGTCATATTTTTCGAAGATCCGCATGTGGCGCGCCAGCACGAGGCGGACATCCAGTTGCTGGAGCGCGCGGTGCGCGTGGTGACGGAGGCGGCCACCTGCGCCACCTCGCCCACGGTGGCGCGGCGCTGGGCCCAGGCGGTGGAAAAGCGCGTCATCTGACGCGGGGCCGCCGGGCGGCTGCCGTGGCGGCCGGTCGGCAATCGGCGACGATGCGGCCGACGCGGTCCGCAACGGCCGATGCCGCCATCGACAGCGGCAGGACGTCCGAACGGCATAGAAACACCGGCCGCGTCATGCGCAGCCCGCCGATCCGGTGCAGCGCGACCTCGCCGCGCCCGGCCTCCTGGCGCACCGCCTCGTACGACAGGATGGTGTGCGCGACGCCCTCCCTGGCCAGTTCGATCAACTGCGGAATAGCGTTGGCCTCGGCGATGACGCGGAATTCCACGCGCTCGCGCTGCTGGTACTGGTCCAGCAGGCGGCGCAGGCTGTGCGGGTTGCCGGGCAGCACCAGCGGCAATTGCGCCAGCGCGTCCAGGCTCATGGAGGGCAGGGCGCGCAGTTCCGCGGACCGCGGTCTCTGCCCGCGCCGCGCCGCGGACGGCGAAACCACCACCAGTTCCTCGTCGATCAGATGCTGGAAGCGCAGGTCGGCCGAGGCGTCGTCGCTGAACGTCAGGCCCAGGTCGGCATGCCCGGAACTGACGAAGCCCGGGATGTAGCCGGTGCTGGATTCGATGATCTTGAGATAGACGCCCGGCCAGTGCTCCAGGCTGAAGCGCAGCAGCGGCACGGTCAGCAGCTTGGCCATCGACATCGACATCGCCAACGAAACCGTCCCGCGCGGGACGCTCGCATCTTCGCGCACGTCCGCGCGCGCCGCGTCGATGCGACCCAGGATCTCGCGCGCGTGCGCCAACAGGCGCGCGCCGGCGGCGGTGGGGGCGACGCCCCGGGAGCTGCGATTCAGCAGCACCACGCCCAGGTCTTCTTCCAGGTTGCGGATCTGCAGGCTCAGCGCGGGCTGCGCCACGTGCAGCGTTTCTGCGGCGCGGCTGATCGATCCGGTGGAGACCACCGCGACGAAGCACTGCATTGCGCGTATGGACATGGACATGGAGGGGCTCCGGTGGGCAGGGGTATCACAATTTTATTATGGCCTGCATATTCAAACGGTATTTCTAATATGGCGGGCCGTTTCGCATAATTCAGCGCAAGCCTACAAACGACGATGGAGACATGATGGCGCTGAAGAAAATCCTGGCCGCCTGCCTGGCGGCGGCAAGCCTGTCCGCCCCGGCCCATGCCGATAACTGGCCGTCCAAGCCCATCACGCTGCTGGTGCCGTTCTCGGCCGGCGGCCCGACCGATTTCATCGCGCGGCTGGTGGCGGAACCCCTGGCGCGCGAACTGGGGCAGCAGGTCATCGTGCAGAACAAGCCGGGGGCCAGCGGCAACGTGGGCTACCAGAGCGTGCTGAACGGTCCGGCCGACGGCTATACGCTGATGCACAACACGGTGGGCATGCAGGCCGTCAATCCGCTGATGTATCCGGGCGCGAAGATGCACCCGCTGCAGGACTACGTGCCGGTCGGCACCACGGGCGCCATGCCGAACCTGCTGGTGGTCAATCCCGAGCGCACGCCGGCCGCCACGCTGGCCGAGCTGGTCGAGCGCGGCCGCGGCACGGCGAACGGGCTGAGCTATGCGACCTTCGGGCCCGGCAGTTCGCCCCACGTCTACGGCGCCTTGCTGCAGAAGCTGGCCGATTTCCAAGCCGTGGGCGTCGCATACAAGGGCAGCGCCAACGCCGTGACCGACGTGATCGGCGGGCAGGTCGATTTCCTGTTCGACAGCATGTCCACCAGCATCGGCCAGGTGCAGGCGGGCAGGCTGAAGGCGCTGGCGATCACCTCGGGCGAGCGTTCGCCGCTGCTGCCCGACGTGCCCACGCTGAAAGAGGCCGGCTATCCCGGCCTGGACCTCAAGTTCTGGTTTTCGTTGCAGGTGCCGGCCGGCACGCCGCCCGAAGTGGTGAGCAAGCTGCGCGAGTCCATTGCGCGGGTCGTGGCCAGCGACGCGTACCGCAAGGCCATGCAGGAGCGCGGCGCCGAGGCGCTGCAAGTGGCGCCCGCCGACCTGGATGCATTCTTCAAGCGCGAGACCGCCCAATGGACCGAGGCCGCCAACGCGATCGGCCTGAAGGCCGAGTGACGATATGGCGGATACGAAGCGCATGACTCCGCTCAAGAACATTACGGTGCTGGACCTGAGCAAGGTGCTGGCGGGGCCGCTTTGCGGACAATACCTGGGCGAACTGGGCGCCAGGGTGATCAAGGTCGAACCGGTCGGCACGGGCGACGATACGCGCGCCTGGCTGCCGCAGGACGAAGGCCAGTCCGCGACTTTCCTGGCGGTCAACCACAACAAGCGCAGCCTGGCCGTGGACTTGAAGACGGCCGAAGGGCGCGCGGTGGTGCACCGGCTGGCCGCGCAGGCCGATGTAGTGCTGCAGGGCTTCGGCGGGCGCACCGCCGCCCGCCTGGGCGTGGACTACGAGACGCTCGGCGGCATCAATCCCAAGCTGGTCTATTGCGAGATATCGGGCTATGGCAGGGAAGGGCCGATGGGCGAGGAGCCGGGCTACGACGTCATGCTGCAGGCCTTCAGCGGCATGATCAGCACCATGGGCGAACCGGGCGGCAACTTTGCGCGCGCCAGTTTCTCCCCGGTCGACCTGGGCACGGGCTCGTTCGCGCTGAGCGGCATCCTGGCCGCGCTGCTGGAACGCAGCCAGACCGGCAAGGGCCAGTACCTGGACGTTTCGCTGCTGGATACCTCGCTGGGCCTGATGTCCTACATGGCGCAGAACTACTGGCGCACCGGCAGGATTCCGCGCCGCATGGGCACCGGGCATCCGGCCATGTGCCCGTACCAGGCTTTTCGCGCGGCGGACGGCGACATCATGCTCGGCGTGGGCAATGACGCGCAATGGCAGCGCTTCTGCGCGGTGGCGGGCCTGCAGGACCAGGTGGACGCGCCAGAATTCGCCAGCAACGCCGACCGGGTGCGCAACTTCGACGCGACCGTGGCCCTGGTCCAGTCGCGCATGGAAACGCGCACCGTGGCGCAGTGGCTGGCGTTGCTGAAGCCGGCGGGCATCGCCTGCTCGGCCATCCATACGCTCGACCAGGCCCTGGCCCATCCCCAGGTCGCCGCGCGCGAACTGATCGTGACGAGCCGGCACCCGCTGCTGGGAGAGGTCCGGAACGTGGGCCTGCCGGTCCGGTTCGGACGCCAGCCCCGCGAGGCCGCGTTGCCGGCGCCTTTGCTGGGCGAGCACAGCCGCGAGATCCTGGCCGAACTCGGCTACGCCGACGCGGAGATCGACGCGATGCTGGTCGCCGGCAGCGTGCAAGCCCATGTTCCTCAAGGAGAAGCCGCATGAGATTCCTGCGCTACGCGGTCCGCGAACAAGTCGCGGAAATCCGTCTTTGCCATGCGCCGGTCAATGCGCTCGACGTGGAAATGCTGGACGAGCTGATCGCCGCGCTGGCGCGGGCCGACGCCGATCCCGCCGTGCGCGCGGTGCTGCTGGCCAGCGACCTGCCGGGGCGATTCTGCGCCGGCCTGGATATGAAGAAGCTGCTGGACAGCACGCCGGCCCGCATCCACCGGCTGTTGTCGACGCTGTACATCAAGCTGTACGACGCGCAGTTCAACCTGGGCAAGCCGTCGATCGCGGTGGTGTCGGGCGCGGTGCGCGGCGGCGGCATGACGGTGGCCGTTTCCTGCGACATGATCGTCGCGGCGGACAGCGCCACTTTCGGTTATCCGGAAATCGACGTGGGCGTGCTGCCCGCCATCCATTACGTGCATTTGCCGGGCATCGTGGGCAAGCACCGGGCGTTCGACCTGCTGTTCACCGGCAGGACCTTCGACGCCGGGCAGGCGCAGGGCCTGGGCCTGGTGGCGCGCGTGGCGCCCGAAGCGGAGCTGCTGGAGCAGGCGCGTGCGCTGGCGCGGTCGCTCGCGGCCAAGCCGCCGCAGGTCCTGGCGATGGGGCGGCGCGCTTTCGTTTTCAGCAACGATAATGACTACCGGCGCCGGGTGGCCACGGCGGTGGAAGTGTTCTGCAATGCGGCCGCCACGCCCGAGGCCCGCGAGGGCCTGCGCGCCTTCGTGGAAAAGCGCAAGCCGGACTGGACGGCCGCGGCGGGCTAGCGCACCGGGCTCATTTCCCGATGAACCGCGGCGCCCGCTTTTCGCGGAAGGCCTGTACGCCTTCCGCGAAGTCGGCGCGGCGGGCGGAATCCAGGAAGCGCGCGGTCTCTTCGGCCAATTGGGTTTCCAGCGCGGCGCTTGCCGCCGAACGCAGCAGAGCCTTGGCGCCCGCGATGCCGTGCGGCGCATTGAGCGCGATGTCGCGCGCATAGGCGCGCGCCGCGTCGGCGAGTTCGGCCGCCGGCGCGGTGCGCGTGACGATGCCCCAGGACAGCGCGTCGCCGGCGCCGAAGGCATCCGGGCGCAGCAGCAGGTCCAGCGCGCGGCGGGCGCCCAGCACGCGCGTCAGGCCGTGCGTCATGCCGGCGTCGGGCGTGGCGCCGAGTTTCAGGTAGGCCGTCATGAACCGGGCTTCGGCCGCGGCGATGGCCAGGTCGCAGGCCAGCACCAGCGACAGCCCCGCACCCGCGGCGATGCCATGCACCTGCGCCAGCCACACCTTGTCCATGCGCGCGATGCGGGCGACGAAATCGTTGAGCGGTGTGAACAGGTCGAGCAGGGTGCCGCGCACCCGGCCGGCATCGCCTTCGAACATGGCGATGTCGCCGCCCGCGCAAAAGGCCTTGCCTTCGGCGCGCAGCAACACCACGCGAATATCGCTGTCGGCCTCCAGCCACTGGGCAGCCTGTTGCAGGTCCTGCGCCATCGCCACGTCGATGGCGTTGAGCGCATCAGCGCGGTTCAGCGTCAGGGTCGCGACCGCGGCGTCGGTTTCCAGAAGCAGCGTCCGGAAGCTGGGAATTCCAGGGGGCATGGCGTGTCTCCGTTATCGGGTAAATACCAACTGTCGATCCAAAAACCGCGATGCTATGGTCTGAACCGAGCGCTTGCTTGGTTTTGTTTTGAGCACGCTTAGCGTAACGCATAGAACGATTTTCCGGCGCTGTATTGGCGTAGGACAGACAGGTTCGTTGCATCTCCTGCCTCGCGGGTCCGCCAGACTGACGCCTATAAAAATGCGAGGAGACAGATGGTGGATCAGTCCCATGGCCCTCCCTTGCTGGAGGTGGATGGCGTCACGCTGGCGTTCGGCGGGGTCAAGGCGCTCACGAACGTAGGGTTCCGCGTGGCGCCCGGGTCCATCACCACGGTCATCGGCCCCAATGGCGCCGGCAAGACCTCGCTGTTCAACACCATTTCCGGTTTCTACAAGCCCGCGTCGGGGCAGGTCCGCTTCCTGGGGCGCGACATCACGCGCGTGGCGGCGCCCGAGCGCGCCCGGCTGGGCCTGGCCCGCAGCTTCCAGAACATCGCGCTGTTCCGCGGCATGACCGTGCTGGACAACATCAAGCTGGGCCGCCACGCCCATTTGCGCTGCAACGTGCTGGACGCGCTGCTGTACCTGGGCCGGGCGCGCCGCGAAGAGATGGCGCTGCGCGCCGACATCGAAGAGCGCATCATCGATTTCCTGGAGATCGACCACATCCGCCACGCGCCGGTGGCGGCGCTGTCCTATGGCCTGCGGAAGCGCGTGGAGCTGGCGCGCGCGCTGGCCATGAATCCCAAGGTGCTGATGCTGGACGAGCCCGTGGCCGGCATGAACCGCGAAGAGACCGACGACATGGCCCGCTTCATCCTGGACGCGCGCTCCGAGTGGGGCGTGACGGTGCTGATGGTGGAGCACGACATGGGCATGGTGATGGACCTGTCGGACCACGTGGTGGTGCTGAACTTCGGCCAGGTGATCGCCGACGGCACGCCCGCCGAGGTGCAGGCGGACCCGCAGGTGATCCAGGCCTATCTGGGCGCCGGCGACGTGGGCGATCTGCGCCGCCGCTTGCGAGAGGCGGCCTGATGGACATGCTGTTTTTCTTCGAGGTGACGCTGGCCGGGCTGGGCAGCGGCGGGCTGTATGCGCTGGCCGCGCTGGCCTTCGTCATCGTCTACAAGGCGACCCGGGTGGTGAACATCGCCATCGGCGAATTCCTGATGCTGGGCGCCTATATGTTCTACGCCTTCGCCGCGGGCATGGAATGGCCGATCTGGCTGGCCATCCTGGGCGCCGTGCTGGCCTCGGGCGTGTTCGGCGCGCTGGTCGAGCGCCTGACCATCCGGCCCATGCTCGGCGAATCGCCGATCTCGGTGTTCATGATCACGGTGGGGCTGGCGTCCATCCTGGTGGGCGCGGTGGAACTCATCTGGACGGCCGACCAGCGGCGCCTGCCCGAATTCATGCCGCGTTCGCCCGTGATGGTGGGCGAGGCCTTCGTCGCGCCCAAGGTGTTCTATGGGTTCTGGGTGGCGGTGGCGCTGGCCTTGCTGGTGCTGGCGGTGTTCCGCTACTGGCGCGGCGGAGTGGCGCTGCGGGCCACGGCGTCGGACCAGGGCGCGGCGTATGCGATGGGCATCAACGTGCCGCGCGTGTTTTCGCTGGCCTGGGTGGCCGCGGGCGCGATCGCGGCGGTGTCGGGCGTGATCGTGGGCGCGATCGGCGGCATATCGTCGTCGATGGGGGTGTTCGGCCTGTCGGTGCTGGTGGTGGTGATCGTGGGCGGGCTGGACAGCGTGGCTGGCGCGCTGGTGGGCGGCGTGTTCATCGGCCTGCTGGAGGCCTGGGCCGGCGCCTACCTGGGGGGCGAATACAAACTGCTGGCCACGTTCATCGTGCTGGTCGTGGTGCTGATGGCCAGGCCCTACGGCCTGTTCGGCACCCGTGAAATCGAGAGGCTGTGACCGATGCGCATCGCGACTGCCAAGCAGACCTATCTTGCCGACGAAGCGCTGTTCGACACCGGCACGCAGCGCGTATGGCTGGCGCTGCTGGCCGCGTCGCTGGCCTTGTTTCCCTTCATGGCCGACGCCTATTGGCTGTACCTGGCCTGCCTCGTGGCGATCAACATCGCCAGCGCCACGGGATTGAACATCCTGACCGGCTACACCGGCCTGGTCAGCCTGGGCCAGGCCGCCTTCATGGGCCTGGGCGCCTACACCGTGGCGGTGATGGAGCTGCGCCTGGGCACGCCGGCGCTGGTCAATCTGCTGGGCGGCGGCGTGGTGGCGATGGCGGGCGGACTTCTGGTGGGCATTCCGTCCCTGCGGGTGAAGGGGCTGTACCTGGCCATCTCCACGATTGCCGCGTCGTTCATCGCGCACTTCGTTTTCGCGAACTGGGAATTCACGGGCGGCACCGCGGGCCTGCAGGTGCCGCCGGCGCGCCTGCTGGGCGTGGACCTGGACACCTCGTTCAAGATCTATTGGCTGATCGTGCCCGTGACGGCGCTGATGGTGCTGGGCGCGGCGAACCTGTTCCGCACGCGCATCGGGCGCGCCTTCATCGCGATCCGCGACCGCGACATTTCGGCCGAGGTGCTGGGCATCCGGCTGCTGCGCTACAAGCTGCTGTCATTCGGCCTGTCCTCGTTCTACGCGGGCGTGGCGGGCGGCCTGTGGGCGTACTTCTTCCGTGTCGTCACGCCGGAGAGCTTCCCGCTGATCATGTCGATCTTCTTCCTGGCGGCCATCATCGTGGGCGGCATGGGCTCGATCCTGGGTTCCATCCTGGGCGCGCTTTTCATGACGATGGTGCCGGAACTGCTGAAGCTGATCGTCGGATGGCTGCCCGTGGGCGGCGACGCGCTGCGCCTGATCTCGCCGGTCCGCACCATTGTTTTCGGCCTGCTGATCGTGGGCTTTCTGATCTTCGAGCCGCACGGGCTCGCGGAAATCTGGCGGCGAGTGCGCCGTTTCTTCCACCTCTGGCCCTTCCGCACCTGAGCCCTGCGCGAGCGGCGCGGCGGCGGCCACCCATAAGACCCTCAGGAGACAAACCATGAAGCGCATCCGGATCGGCAGCGGTTTATCGAGGTTGTTGGCCCCGCTGGGCCTGGCGGCGGCCTTGGCGTCGGCGCCCGCCGCCCAGGCGGCGGAGGACCTGGTGCTGGGCGGGTCCATCCCGCTGAGCGGGGTCTTCGCCTTCGCCGGGCAGGGGATCCACGCCGGCATTACCGACTACGTGAAGATCGTCAACGAGCAGGGCGGGGTGAACGGACGCAAGCTGCGCTACGTGCCGGAAGACACCGCGTACAAGGTGGACGCGTCGGTGGCGGCGTTCAAGAAGATCACCAGCCAGAACAAGGTGAATTTCTACTATGGCGATTCGACCGGCTTTTCCAAGACGATCAACGCCGAGCTGAACCGCAGCGGCGACATCCTCATGACCGGCGCGTCGTTCGCCACCGAACTGAACGATCCGGCCAAGTATCCCGCCCAGTTCATGCTGGGGCCCGACTACACGGAGATGTTCGGCATCCTGCTGCGCTACATCGCCAAGGAACAGCCCGGCGCCAAGGTGGCGTTCGTGTATTCGGACACGGAGTTCGGGCGCGACCCGATCGCCAGCTCGCGCGCGGTGGCCGAGAAGCTCGGGCTGAAGGTCGCGACCGAGATCATGACGCCGCCGGGCAGCGTGGACGTGTCCACCGAAGTGATCAAGCTGCGCCGCGCCGATCCCGACTACACCATCTTCCACGGCTACGTGCTGGCTCCGATTCCGGAGTTCGTGGGGCAGGGCAAGCGCATGGGCCTGAAGACGCGCTACATGGGCACCTTCTGGACCATGGACAACTCGACGGTGATGCAGATGGGCGAGGACGCCGAAGGCTTCATGGGCGTGATGCCGTACCGGTACTACTACGACACCGAGGGCGACGCGCCCATGCTGAAGAAGATCCGCGAGATGCGCCCGCAGTACCAGAGCACGGGCTACATGCAGGGCTTCCTGGCCGCCATGCTGTTCACCGAAGTGGCCAAGCGCACGCTGGACGCGGGCAAGGAACTGACCGGCGCCAATATGAAGGCGGCGCTCGACGGCATCAAGGACTTCGATACGGGCGGCCTGATCGGCGTGCCGGTCACCATCAAGGGCAACTCGATTCCCGTGGGCCGGATCTACCGCGCCGACGTGAAGCAGAAGCAGATGGTGCCGGCATCCGACTGGATCGTGCTGAAGTGAGGCGGCCGTGAATCCGGGACATGACGCGCAGGCGGCGCCGGCTTCGGCGGTGCTGGATATCAACAACATCGAAGTCGTCTACAACAAGGCGGTGCAGGTGCTGCGCGGCTTGTCCCTGTCGGTGCCCATGGGCAGCATCGTGGCGCTGCTGGGCAGCAACGGCGCGGGCAAGTCCACCACGCTGAAGGCGGTGTCCGGGCTGTTGGACCTGGAGGACGGCGCGCTGGTGCGCGGGCGCATCGTGTTCGACGGCGGCGACACGGCCGGCGCCAGGCCGCAGAACCTGGTGCGCGCCGGCCTGGCGCACGTGATGGAAGGGCGCCGCGTGTTCGAGGACCTGACGGTGGAGGAAAACCTGGTGGCGGCGACCTACGCGCTGACGGGCAGGCCGGGGGCGCGCGCGGACTTCGACCTGGTCTATACCTATTTCCCGCGCCTGTTCGAGCGGCGCAGGGGGTTGGCCGGCTACCTGTCGGGCGGCGAGCAGCAGATGCTGGCGATCGGCCGCGCGCTGATCGCGCAGCCGCGATTGATGCTGTTGGACGAACCGTCGCTGGGCCTGTCGCCGATGCTGGTCGAGAGCATTTTCTCGATCATCGCGCGCATCAACCGCGAGCAGGGAGTGTCGATGCTGCTGGTGGAGCAGAACGCGTCGGTGGCGCTGGCGGTGGCGCATTATGGCTACATCATGGAGACGGGCAAGGTGGTGATAGACGGCAGCGCGGACAAGCTGGCGGCGGACCCGGACGTGCGCGAGTTCTACCTGGGCGTGGGCGGCACGGGCGAGGCCCGCGGCTTTCGCGATATCAAGCACTACAAGCGCCGCAAGCGCTGGCTCTCATGATGGACGAGGAACGGAATCCCTCCTCGGCCGATGTGGCCGCATGGCCGGCGCTGACGCTGCCGCAGATGCTGCGCGAGCAGGCTCGCCGGCAGCCGGAGGCCATCGCCATCCGGCAGAAGGACTTCGGCATCTGGAAGCCGATTTCGTGGTCCGAGTACTGGCGGCGGGCCTGCCGGGTGGGGCTGGGCCTGCGCGCGCTGGGCCTGGGCGTGGGCGGCCGGGTGGCCATTGTGTCCGAGAACCGCGTGGAGTGGCTGCTGGCCCAGATGGGGGCGGGCGCGGTCGGCGGCGTGGCGGTGGGCGTGTATGCGACGAGCCCGGCCGAGGAAATGGGCTACGTGCTGGAGCACGCCGACGTGGAGCTGGTGGTGTGCGAGGACCAGGAGCAGACCGACAAGGTGCTGCAGGTGGCCGGCCGGCTGCCGCGCTTGCGCCGGATCGTGATGATGGAGAGCAAGGGCCTGCGTTCCTACGGGCCGGCCGAGCGCGAGCGCATCGCGACGTTCGCCGAGGTCGAGGCCGACGGCGCGGGGCGCGAGGCCGGCGAGCTGGCCGCGCTGGACGCGATGCTGGACGGCCAGCGCCTGGACGATACCGGGCTCATGATCTATACCTCGGGCTCCACCGGCAAGCCCAAGGGCGCGATGCTGAGCTACCGCAATATGCGCGGCGTGGCGCCCGGCATCGCCGACCGGCTGGCGATGGACCGCGGCAGCGTGCACCTGTCGTACCTGCCGCTGTGCCACGTGGCCGAGCAGATGCTGTCCACCTTCGTGCCCATCTACCTGGGCGCCCAGGTGAATTTCGGCGAGTCGATACGGACGGTGCAGGAAGACCTGCGCGAAGTGGCGCCGACCATTTTCCTGGGCGTGCCGCGCATCTGGGAAAAACTGCATGCCTCGATCTCGATCAAGATGCAGGAGGCGGGGCGCCTGCAGCAGTGGCTGTACCGGCGCGCGCTCGATGCCTGCGCGCCTTTCCTGGAAAAATCGCCGGCGCAGTACACGGCCCGCGAGCGGCTGACGCGCTGGCTGTGGTATTGGCTGGTGCTGCGCGCCCTGCAAAACTTCATCGGGCTGCGGCGGGTGCGCGTGGCGATGACGGGGGCCGCGCCGATTCCGCCGGACGTGGTGCGCTACTTCCGCAAGCTGGGCGTGCCGCTGGTGGAGGTCTACGGGCTGACGGAGTCGGCGGGCATGATCCTCGGCCAGCATCCGGACCGCGTGAAAGTGGGCACGGTGGGCGAGCCCATCCTGGGCGTGGAGTGGCGGATGGGCGAGGCGGGCGAGCTGCTGGTGCGCGGCGACATGGTGTTCCAGGGCTATTACAAGAACCCGGAGGCCACTGCGGACGCGGTGCGCGACGGCTGGCTGCATACGGGCGACGTGGTGGCCAAGGAAGCGGGGCGGGTGCGCATCGTGGACCGCCTGAAGGACATCATGATCACGGCGGGCGGCAAGAACCTGACGCCTTCCGAGATCGAGAACGCGGTCAAGGGCAGCCCGTACGTGAAGGAATGCATCGTGATCGCCGACGGCCGCAAGTACGTGTCGGCGCTGATCCAGCTCGAATTCGACACGGTGGGCAAGTGGGCGGAATCGCGCCGCATCGCCTTCACGCATTTCCGTTCGCTCGCCGAGTCCGCGCAGGTGCGCGAACTGATCCAGCAGGAAGTCGCGCGCGCCAACGCCGGCCTGGCGCCGGTGGCGCAGATCAAGCGCTTCCACTTGCTGACCAAGGAACTGGATCATGACGACGGCGAAGTGACCGCGACGATGAAGGTCAGGCGCGCCAGCATCTATCGCAGCTATGCCGGCGAAATCGAAGCGCTCTACAGCGAGGAGACGACGGCATGAACGAAGCCGTGATCGTGGAGGCCGTGCGCACGCCATTCGGCCGGCGCGGAGGATGGTGGGCCGATACGCGCCCGGATGCGCTGCTGGCCCGGACCGTGCGCGGCCTGCTGGCGCGCGCCGGCCTGCCGGACGGCAAGGTCGAGGACCTGATCGCCGGCTGCGTCAGCCAGGCGGGCGAGCAGGGCGCCAATATCGGCCGGCTGGCCGCGATGCTGGCCGGCCTGCCCGAAAGCGTGCCCGGCGTGGCCTTGAACCGCATGTGCGGCTCCAGCCAGCAGGCCGTGCATTTCGGGGCCCAGGCCATCGCCGCGGGCGACATGCGATACGTGGTGGCGGGCGGAGTGGAAAGCATGAGCCGCGTGCCCATGTTCCTGGACGTGACGCTGGGACGGCAGGAGTTCCGAGGCTTCGAATCGCTGAACCCCGAGCTGCTGGAACGGTATCCGCTGATACATCAGATCGAGAGCGCGGAGCGGATCGCGGAACGCTGGCAGTTGTCGCGGCAGGAAATGGACGAATGGGCGCGCACAAGCCATGCCCGGGCCTGGGCCGCGGCGCAGGCGGGCCTGCATGCCGAATTGCTGCCGGGGCCGCAGCCGCGGGCGAACCGCGACGAAGGCATACGCGAGCGCACCGATCCCGAGCGCATGGCGGCCATGGCGCCGGCCTTGCGCCCGCCCGGCGAAGGCGGCGTGACCGCGGCCAACGCCAGCCAGCTCGCGGACGGCGCGGCGGCGGTGCTGCTGGCCGACCGCGACACGGCGCTGGCCGACGGCCTGAGGCCGCGGGCCGGTTTCCTGGCGCGGGTGGCGGTGGGATCGGACCCGGTGCTGCAACTGACCGGCGTGATCCCCGCGGCGCGCCAGGCCCTGGCCCGCGCGCGCCTGGACCTGCGGGACATCGACTGGATCGAGATCAACGAGGCGTTCGCCAGCGTGGTGCTGGCCTGGCAGCGCGAGATGGGGGCCGACCTGTCCCGCGTGAATCCCTGGGGCGGGGCGATCGCCCACGGGCATCCGCTGGGCGCGACGGGCGCGGGATTGATGGCCAAGATGCTGGCGGGGCTGGAGGCCACCGAAGGGGAATTCGGCATGCAGCTCATGTGCATCGGGCACGGCATGGCCTGCGCCACCATCATCCAGAGGCAGTGATCCAAGATGGAAAGAACCGGAGCCGCCATGCCGGCCGCCGCGGCGGGGCGGGATGATCGATCGGAGTCCGAGCGCCGGCGGGAAGTGATCCTGACGGCGGGCAGGCTCTTTTGCCGCCACGGCTACGAGCGCACCACCGTGCGCGAGCTGGCGAAGGCGGTGGGGCTGCAGTCAGGCAGCCTGTTCCACCATTTCCGCAGCAAGGAGGAGATCCTGGTGGCGGTGATGAACAACGGCATCCAGGAAGTGATCGACGGCGGCGAACAGGCGCTGGCGCGCTACGACGCGCCCGCGGACCGCCTGGCCGCGCTGTTCCGGGTGCACATGTGGAGCATGCTGCACGGCGCGGGCGGCGACGCCATGAACGCGCTGGTGTACGAATGGCGCAGCCTGTCGGCGCCCAGCCAGGCCAGCGTCAAATCGCTGAGCGACCGCTACGAGCAAATGTGGCAGGAGGCGGTCGCGGCGGCCGTGGAAGCGGGGCTGCTCAAGGGCGACGCGCGGGTCATCAAGCGCTGCGTGCTGGGCGCCATGAACCTGACGGTCCAGTGGTACAGGCCGGGAGGCCGCCTGGAGCCGGCCGCGTTCATCGACGCGATGCTGCAGGCCTCGCTGCCGGCGTTGCCGGCAGGGGCCGGCCGGTGGCCGGTATGAGAACCTTCAGCCGCGCCGCTTGAGGAAGGCGCCCACGGCGCAGGCGACGGCCAGGGCCAGCAGGGAGCCGGCCACGGGCAGCAGGAAGTCGGCTTCGCCGCGATAGCCGCCGCCGGTGACGCCGCCCGCCACGCTGCCCATCCACAGCACGACGCTCAACAGGGAAGCGACGGTGGAAATCGCGGCGGCCACGCACAGGGCGACGAAGGCCGGCCGGCGCGGCCGCGCCGGCGCGTACGCGCCGGCCGCCTGGACGCCGCGGGGCTGCTTGATCCAGTAGACCAGCCCCGCCACGACCAGCAGGAGCATCAGGATCTTGAAGATCATGACGCCGTCCGCCTATCAGTCTTCACGGCGCAGGTGCGGGAAGAGGATGACGTCGCGGATGCTGGGGCTGTCGGTCAGCAGCATGACCAGGCGGTCGATGCCGATGCCGCAGCCGCCCGTCGGGGGCATGCCGTATTCCAGCGCGCGGATGTAGTCCGCGTCGTAGAACATGGCTTCTTCGTCGCCGGCGTCCTTGGCCTCGACCTGCGCGCGGAAGCGGTCGGCCTGGTCTTCGGGGTCGTTCAGCTCGGAGAAGCCGTTGGCGATCTCGCGGCCCGTCATGAACAGCTCGAAGCGTTCGGTAATGCCCTCGCGGGTATCCGAGGCGCGCGCCAGCGGGGAGACTTCCACCGGGTAGTCGATGATGTAGGTGGGGTTCCAGAGCTTGGCTTCGGCGGTTTCCTCGAACAGCGCCAGTTGCAGCGCGCCCAGTCCGGCGCGCGACAGCACCGGGCCGTCGGCGTCGGCGCCCAGCTTTTTGAGTTCCGCGCGCACGAAGGCCGGATCGTCGAGTTGCGCCTGGGTGTAGCCCGGCGCGTACTTGAGGATGGCTTCGCAGATGGTCAGGCGGTCGAAGGGCTGGGACAGGTCCAGCTCGCGCTCCTGGTAGGTGAGCACGGCGCTGCCGGTGGCCGAGATGGCGGCCTGGCGGATCAGTTCTTCCGTGAAGTCCATGAGCCAGCGGTAATCCGCAAAGGCCGCATAGAACTCCATCATCGTGAATTCGGGATTGTGGCGCGGGCTGACGCCTTCGTTGCGGAAGTTGCGGTTGACTTCGAACACGCGTTCGAAGCCGCCCACGATCAGGCGCTTGAGGTAGAGCTCGGGCGCGATGCGCAGGAACATTTCCATGTCCAGCGCATTGTGGTGCGTGACGAAGGGCTTGGCCGCCGCGCCGCCCGGGATCGGGTGCAGCATCGGGGTTTCGACTTCGAGGAAGCCGGCGTTCAGCATGAACTGGCGGATGCTGCCGATGGCCTTGCTGCGCGCCTCGAAGGTGCGGCGCGTGGCGTCCGTCATGATGAGGTCCACGTAGCGCTGGCGGTAGCGCAGTTCCTGGTCGGCCACGCCGTGGAACTTGTCGGGCAGCGGGCGCAGCGACTTGGACAGCAGGCGGGCGCTGGCGGCGTGCACCGACAGTTCGCCCTTGTTGGTCTTGAAGACCGACCCTTCGACCGCGATGATGTCGCCGATGTCCCATTGCTTGAACGCGGCGTAGCTGTCTTCGCCCAGGGTGCCGCGGTCCAGGTAGATCTGGATGCGGCCGGTGCTGTCCTGCAGCGTGGCGAAGCTGGCCTTGCCCATGACGCGCTTGAGCATCATGCGGCCCGCGACCTTGACGGCGATGGACTTGGCGGCCAGGACTTCCTGCTCCTCGCCGTCGTATTTGTCGTGCAGGGCGGCGGCACGGGCGTCGGGAACGAAGTCGTTGGGGTACGCGACCCCGGTTTCGCGCAGTTTGGACAGCTTGGCGCGCCGTTCGGCGATCAAGCGGTTTTCATCCTGGGCGGGTGCCGGAGCGGTCGAGTGGTCGGTCATAGGTAGGGAAATCAGTCGTAATTGCGGATGTCGTCGATCTCGGTCGTGCCGAAATCTTCGCGATCCAGGTAGGCGAGGATGCGGGCGGCCACGTTGGCGGGCGAGGACAGCTTGCCGGTCGCGTGGAAATCCTGGAACTTGGCCAGCGCCGGGAAGTTGTCCGGGTCGCTGGAGCGGATGGCGACCTGCATGTCGGTGTCGACGATGCCGGGGGCCAGCGAGACGACGCGCGCGCCTGCGGCGCCCTGTTCCTGCTTGACCACGCGCGTGTACATGTCGAGCGCGGCCTTGGTGGCGCAGTACACGCCCCAGCCGGCGTTCGGGTTGCGGCCCGCGCCGGAGGAGATGTTGAGCACGCGGCGGTCGGCGTCCAGGCCCTGGACGGCCGCCAGGAAGCGGGCCGTCAGCAGCATCACGGCCGAGACGTTCAGGTTGAAGGCGGAGGCGATGGCCGCGCCGTCGGTGAGCGCCGCGGTGCCGAGGATGGGATGCACCGTGCCGGCGTTATTGATCAGCAGGTAGCGTTTCGCGTCGCGCGGCAGCGAGGCGGCGATGCGCTCGGCCGCCGCTTCCGCCGCGTTCAGGTCGGAGAGGTCCACGGAGAGCTGTTCCAGCTCTGCGTCCTGGGCGCGCGCGTAGGCGGCCAGTTCGGGATCTTCGCGGCGCGCCAGCGTGATCAGGCGCGTGCCCGGCTTGGCCAGGCCGCGCGCCATGGCGGCGCCGATGCCGCGCGAGGCGCCGGTGAGAATTGCGATGGTGTCGGACATTCGTGAACCTCGGGGTGGGTGGATGGGAGTGTCGCGAAACTCAGATGCCTTGTTTCAGGCTGGCCTGGATGAAGGGGTCCAGGTCGCCGTCCAGCACTTTCTGCGTGTTGGAGATTTCGACGTTCGTGCGCAGGTCCTTGATGCGGCTCTGGTCCAGCACGTAGGAACGGATCTGGTGGCCCCAGCCCACGTCGGTCTTGGAGTCTTCCAGCTTCTGCTGCTCGGCCATGCGGTTGCGCATTTCCAGCTCGTAGAGCTTGGACTTCAGCATCTGCATGGCTTCGGCGCGGTTGCGGTGCTGGGAGCGGTCGTTCTGGCACTGCACCACGATGCCGGTGGGCATGTGGGTCAGGCGGACGGCGGAGTCGGTCTTGTTGATGTGCTGGCCGCCCGCGCCGCTGGCGCGGTAGGTGTCCACGCGCAGGTCGGCCGGGTTCACTTCGACTTCGAAGGAGTCGTCGACCTCCGGGTAGACGAATACGCTGGCGAACGAGGTATGGCGGCCGCCCGACGAATCGAACGGGCTCTTGCGCACCAGGCGGTGCACGCCGGTTTCGGTGCGCAGGTAGCCGAAGGCGTACTCGCCTTCCAGCTTGATGGTGGCGGACTTGATGCCGGCGACTTCGCCTTCGGACTCTTCCAGCACTTCGGCCTTGAAGCCCTTGCGTTCGGCGTACTTGAGGTACTGGCGCAGCAGCATGGAGGCCCAGTCCTGCGCTTCCGTGCCTCCGGCGCCCGCCTGGATGTCCAGGAAGCAGTTCAGCGGATCGGCCGGATTGGAGAACATGCGGCGGAATTCCAGCCCTTCCAGCTTTTCCTGGAAGGCGTCGGCGTCCTGTTCGATGGATACCAGCGTGGCGTCGTCGTCGTCGGAGGCGGCCAGTTCGAACAGTTCGTTCGAATCGGCCAGGCCCGTGCCCAGCGCCGTCAGCGTGTCCACGACGTCTTCCAGGGCTTTCTTTTCACGGCCCAGGTCCTGGGCGTGCTTGGGGTCGTTCCAGACCGCCGGGTCTTCGAGCTCGGCGTTTACGACTTGCAGGCGTTCGGCTTTGGCATCGTAGTCAAAGATACCTCCGTAGAGCCTGTTCGCGCTCCGCGTAGTCGGCGAGGCGGGCTGCGAGCTGGTTCTGACGTTCGGCTTCCATGATTGATCCTGTCTTGATGACTTTTGTGCGAAACCAAGCATTTTACCGCGCTTGCACCTGTCGCGTGGGCCGATCTCGCCGGGGTGGGGACGGACCGGGTCCGGGGAATTCCTGGGGCAGGCCAATCCTGGGGCAGGCCAAAGTTGTTCAGTCCTTTGTCAACTATGCGGTTCTAGGCTGCGGGTATCGGCCGGGCGATCCCCATCCGGGACCGCGGGCCGCCAGCGCGCCGGCTTGCCGCCGGCCTATCCCGACAGAGGAATGGAGACACTGATGGAAAACACGATGGCCCCCGGGGCCTCGCCGGCGATCCCGGCGACTGAGGAGGACCGGATCTACCGGAAGGTAGGCTGGCGGCTGGTGCCGCTATTGGTGGTGTGCTACGTGGTGGCCTACCTGGACCGCGTGAACGTGGGCTTCGCCAAGCTGCAGATGCTGCAGGAACTGCAGTTCAGCGAAACGGTGTACGGGCTGGGCGCCGGCATCTTCTTCATCGGCTACTTCATTTTCGAGATTCCCAGCAACATCATCCTGCACAAAGTGGGCGCGAAGATCTGGATCGCGCGCATCATGATCACCTGGGGCATCATTTCCGCCTGCATGATGTTCGTGACCAGCGTGCACATGTTCTACATCCTGCGCTTCCTGCTGGGCGCGGCCGAAGCCGGGTTCTTCCCGGGCATCATCCTGTACCTGACCTATTGGTACCCGGCCGCGCGGCGCGGGCGCATCACCACCTTCTTCATGACCGCCGTGCCCATGTCCGGGCTGATCGGCGGCCCGATCTCGGGCTGGATCATGAGCACCTTCCACGGCGACCACGGCCTGTCGGGCTGGCAATGGCTGTTCCTGCTGGAAGGCATCCCGTCCGTCATCATCGGGATACTGGTGCTGGTGTATCTCGACGACCGCATCAACCGCGCCAAGTGGCTGACCGCCAGCGAGAAGGCCGTGCTGATCCGCAATATCGCCGCCGAGGAGCAGCAGAAGGAGGACCCGCCGATCCGCGCCGCGCTGGTCAAGCCGCGCGTGTGGGCCATGGCGCTGATCTACTTCTCGTTTGTGATGGGGCTGTACGGCGTCGGGTTCTGGATGCCCTCGCTGATCAAGAGCACGGGCGTGCAGAGCCCGCTGGCGATCGGCCTGCTGACCGCGGTGCCCAATCTGTTCGCCGTGATCGGCATGATCCTGATCTCGCGCAATTCCGACCGCCACCGCGAGCGCCGCTGGCACGTCGCGCTGCCGGCCCTGTTCGGCGCGCTGGGCCTGTTCTTCTCGGCGGTCTGGAGCGGCAACACGGTGCTGGCCATCCTGGCGCTGACGGTGGCGAACATCGGCATCTGCACGGTGCTGCCGCTGTTCTGGAGCCTGCCCACCGCCTTGCTGGGCGGCACGGCCGCCGCGGCCGGCATCGCCCTCATCAATTCGGTGGGCAACCTGGCGGGCTTCGTCAGTCCCTACCTGGTCGGCTGGCTGAAGGACGCGACCGGCACCACCAACACCGGGCTGTATATGCTGGCGGGCTGCCTGGTGGTGGGCGCGCTGGTGGCGCTGGCGCAGCCGGCGAGGCTGGTGAATAAGTAAACGGGGGAGACGGCCAGTGTCTGACACATTCCGGGGCGTGGGGGGGTGTCAGACACCCGGGGTGGTCGGCTTCAGGCCGTAACAGCGTCTCGTACGGGTGTCAGACACCTGCGTCTTGTGCGGGTGTCAGACATCTGCGTCTTGTGCGGGTGACACTCAGCCGGCGTGTTCGATCACCAATTGCACCGACACCATCCCGTTCCACACGTTCTGCTCCAGGCGGTAGGCGGCCTGGATGTGTTCGGGCAGGGACTGGTCGTGGCCGAACCAGATGGCGTCGAAGCGCTGGTGGCCGCGTTCCAGCGATAGCTTCAGGTGCTTTTCGCCGACCAGGCGCTGGTTGCGCACCACGAATTCGTCCAGGAACAGGGGGGCGGCGAAGCCGGCGCCCCAGACCTGCTGCTGCAGCATGCCGGCCACGTCGGCGTTGGCATAGCCCGACTCCAGCGAGCCGTCGGTCTCGATGACGGGTTCGAAGCTGGAGCGCCCGGTCAGTTCGCGCACCGCGGCGTCGAAGGCGGGGGCGAAGGCGGCGAAGTCGGCGCGGCCCAGGGTCAGGCCGGCCGCCATGGCGTGGCCGCCGAACTTGCGTATCAGGTCGGGATGGCGCTTGGACACCAGGTCCAGCGCATCGCGCAGGTGCACGTCGGGGATGGATCGGCCGGACCCGCGGATCTCGTCGTCGCCCGCGGGCGCGAAGGCCAGCGTGGGCCGCCAGAATTTCTCCTTCAGGCGCGAGGCCACCAGGCCCACCACGCCCTGGTGCCAGCCGGGGTCGAATACGCAGACGGTGGCGCCGGCGGCCGCGTTGGGCTCTTCCATGGCGGCCAGCGCCTGTTCGCGCATCTCGGCCTCGATGGTCCGCCGTTCGCGGTTGATGTTGTCCAGCTCGCGCGCCATTTCCAGCGCCTGGGCCTCGTCGTCGGTGGTCAGGCAGGCGATGCCCAGGCTCATGTCGGCCAGCCGGCCCGCCGCGTTGATGCGCGGGCCGAGCGCGAAGCCCAGGTCGAAGCCGTTGGCGCTGCGCGGTTCGCGGCCCGCGACGGCGAACAGGGCGCGCAGCCCGGGCTGCAGGCGGCCGGCGCGCATGCGCTGCAGGCCCTGGGTGACCAGCAGGCGGTTGTTGGCGTCCAGCTTGACCACGTCGGCCACGGTGCCCAGCGCCACCAGGTCGGACAGCGCGTCCAGGCGCGGGCCGCCGTCGGGCGCGTACACGCCGCGCCGGCGCAGCTCGGCGCGCAGCGCCAGCATCATGTAGAAAATGACGCCCACGCCCGCCAGGTTCTTGGACGGAAAGCCGCAGCCGGGCTGGTTGGGGTTCACGATGGCCAGCGCCGCCGGCAGGGTGTCTCCGGGCAGGTGGTGGTCGGTGATCACCACGCCGATGCCGGCCGCGTTGGCCGCGGCCACGCCGTCCACGCTGGCGATGCCGTTGTCCACCGTGATGATGATGTCGGGCTTGCCGGCGCGGTGGCGGCAGGCCAGTTCCACGACCGCGGGCGACAGCCCGTAGCCGGTCTCGAAGCGGTTGGGGACCAGGAAATCCACATCCGCGCCCATGGCGGACAGGGCGCGCAGCCCGACCGCGCAGGCGGTGGCGCCGTCGCAGTCGTAGTCGGCCACGATCAGCAGTTTCTTGCCCGCCTGGATGGCGTCGGCCAGCACGGCCGCGGCATGGGCCGAATGCGTCAGGCCGGCGGGCGGCAGCAGGGACGGCCAGGCCAGCCGGGTCTGGTCGGGGTGGGTGACGCCGCGGGCGGCCCACAGGCGGGCCAGCAGGGGATGGATGCCCGAGGCTTCCAGGATGCGGCAGGCGTCCAGGTCGGACGGTCGGACAGTCAAGCGGGGTGTGACCACCAGGCGCTCCAGTTTTTCTTGGGCGTGGGCAGCAAGCCGAGCAGGCCCCCGCGCGGTTTCAGGGTAAGGGCGACCTTGCGGTCTTCGCCCAGCAACAGCAGTTCGGCAGGGGCTGCCGGCAGGCCCTGCTTGCCCGCCAGAGGGCGCAGATGTTGCGCGTCCAGCGCAGCCAGGGCGTCCAGCCAGGCGGCCCAGTCGCCGGCTCGTTGGGGGGCGTCCAGATTCGCGTAGACCTGCGCCGGGGCTGGCTGGGTTTGCGTCCAGGGCTTGCCGCCGCCATACAGCCACAACGCGTTGACCGGCGGCAAGCCCCGGGCCGCGCGGGCTTCATTGACCGGATGTTCGTGCCAAGCCATTTGTATTTCATTGAGCAAGCGGCGCCAGGGCCGCGCTTCCCCGTCCTGGCGCCACCAGTCGTTCAGGCGATGTCCGGCCACGGCCAGCGGGCTGGCGGTCTGCGGCCGCAGGCCTTCCGGCAGGCGCAGGCGCCAGCGTTCGGCCGAAAGCGGCTCGACCGCAAAGCCCGTGCCCTCGAACAGGGGGCGGGCGGTATCCAGCAGGGCCGCCGTTTCCTCGGCGCGCAGGTCCATCAGGCCGGGGTCGAGCAAGGTCGCCTGGTCCGTGCCCAACGCCAGGTGGACCAGCTCGGCCAGCCAGACGGGGCCGTTGTCCTCGGTTTGCGCGCCGGCAAGCAGGGGGCCCAGGCCGGCACCGGGCGGCAGGCCAGGCTCGGGGACGTAGCCGGCGCGGTCCAGTTGCCAGGATTCGTAGGGCGTGCAGCCATGGGCGCGCAGGTCGTGCGTCTGGGAGCGGGCGGCGCCGGCCTGAAGCCAGCCATGCAGCGTGGGGGCGCGTTCGGGCAAGTGCTTGGCCAGTTCGGCGGCAACGGGGAGGGCGGGCAGGGCGCCCGGAATGACGATCAGCATGGGCGCGATTGTAGTCCGCGCCGGCCGCGGGAACTAAGCGGCGTCCGGCGCTGCCATAGCTTGAAATGCCTGGTCTCGGACGCGCACATCCGCGGCGCGGATTCCAGGCGGTTAATGCCATAATGCGCTCGTGCTGAAAATACCCTACGAACTATGGATAGGCGCCCGCTACGCCGGGCTGGCCCGAATCCGGCAGCGACGCGGACGCCGCGATCGCTTCATCTCTTTCATCGCCGCCAGTTCCATGGCGGGCATCGCGCTGGGTGTCGCCGCCCTGATCGTCGTGCTGTCCGTGATGAACGGCTTCCAGAAAGAAGTGCGCGACCGCATGTTGTCGGTGCTGCCGCACATCGAACTCTATATTCCCGGCGCCGTGCCGGAGCGGGTGCTGGAGCAATGGCAGCAGTTCGCCTCCGCCGCCGAAAAGAACACCGCCGTCAAGGCCGGCGCGCCCTTCGTGGCCGCGCAGGGCATGCTGGTGCGCGGGCAGGCCTTGCGCGGCGTGCAGGTGCGCGGCATCGATCCGCAGACCGAAGGCAAGGTGTCGGACCTACCCAGGCAAATGGTCTCGGGCAAGCTCACCGACCTGAAGGCCGGGAGCTTCGGCGTGGTGCTGGGCAATGAACTGGCCGACGGCATGGGCGTGAAGCTGGGCGACACCCTGTTGATGATGGCGCCGCAAGGCTCGATCAGCCCGGCGGGCTTCACGCCGCGCATGCGCCAGTTCACCGTGGTGGGCGTGTTCTCGTCCGGCCACTACGAATACGATTCCTCGCTGGCCTTCGTCGACGACGAGGACGCCGCCCGCGTGTTCCGCGAGAGCGGCACGGCCGGCGTGCGCCTGCGCATCGCCGACATGCAGCGCGCCCCGGAAGTGGCGGCCGAACTGCAGAAGGTGCTGCCGCCCTACGTGATGGCCAGCGACTGGTCGCGCAACAACCGCACGTGGTTCGCGGCCGTCAAGACCGAAAAGCGCATGATGTTCCTGATCCTGGCGCTGATCGTCGCGGTGGCGGCGTTCAACCTGCTGTCCTCGCTGGTCATGGCCGTGAAAGACAAGCAGTCCGACATCGCCATCCTGCGCACGCTGGGCGCGGGCCCGAAAGAGATCGCCCGCATTTTCCTGGTGCAGGGCGCGCTGATCGGCGTCATCGGCACATTGCTGGGCGTGGCGGGCGGCATCGTCATCGCCTACAACGTCGACGTGATCGTGCCGTTCATCGAGGGCCTGCTGGGCGTGCATTTCCTGCCGCGCGAGATCTATTTCATCAGCGCCCTGCCGTCGGATCCCCAGGTCGGCGATATCGTCACCATCGGCCTGACCTCGCTGGTGCTGTCGCTGCTGGCCACCCTGTATCCCAGTTGGCGCGCCTCGCGCCTGCAACCCGCCCAGGTGCTGCGCCATGATTGACAAGCTGACTCCCGCGCTGCAGGCCGACAATATCGTCAAGGTCTACGACGAAGGCCCCGCGCGCATCGAAGTGCTCAGCAACGTCAGCCTGTCCGTGGCGCGCGGCGAGATGGTCGCCATCGTCGGCGCCTCCGGTTCCGGCAAGAGCACGCTGCTGCACATCCTGGGCCTGCTGGACGTGCCCACCAGCGGCTCGGTGTCGGTGGACGGCCAGCTTGCCGTCGGCCTGTCCGAAAGCCGCAAGAGCGCGGTGCGCAACCGCAGCCTGGGCTTCGTCTACCAATTCCACCACCTGCTGCCGGAGTTTTCCGCGCTGGACAACGTGGCGATGCCGCTGATCGTGCGCCGCCAGAACCGCGAGCAGGCGCGGGAAGCTGCCCACGAGGTCCTGGGCCTGGTGGGCCTGGCCGCCCGCGAGGGGCACTTCCCGGGGCAGCTTTCGGGCGGCGAGCGGCAGCGCGTGGCGCTGGCGCGCGCGCTGGTGACGCGTCCGGCCTGCGTGCTGGCCGACGAACCCACGGGCAACCTGGACCGCCATACCGCGCACAATATGTTCGAACTGCTGACGCAGGTGAACCGCGAGTCCGGCACGGCCTTCGCCATCGTGACGCACGACCCGGAACTGGCCGCCCGCGCCGACCGCCAATTGCTCATGGAGAACGGTCGCCTGGTTTCGGGCTGAGCGGGCAGGGTGGATAATCGGGGCAAGGAGGTCTCTCCCATGCTGATCGACACCCATTGCCACCTGGACGCCGCGGAGTTCGACGCGGATCGTGGGCAGGTCGCCGACCACGCCCGCGAGGCGGGCGTCGAGGCCATCGTCATCCCCGCCATCGAGCGCGCCAATTTTTCCGTGGTGCGCGAGCTGGCCGGCCGCACGGCCGGCGGCGCCTACGCGCTGGGCATCCATCCTCTCTACGTGGGGCGCGCGTCCGACGCCGACCTGGACGCGCTGCGCGCCGCCGTCGAGGACGCCCTGGGGGATCCCCGCTTCGTGGCCATCGGAGAGATCGGGCTGGACTTCTTCGTGCCCGAGATCGCCTCGGGCGAACCGCGCGAGCGCCAGGAGCGCTTCTATGCCGCGCAACTGTCGATGGCGGCGGAGTTCGGCCTGCCGGTGCTGCTGCATGTGCGCAAGTCCCAGGACATCCTGTTGAAGTATTTGCGCCGCCATCCGCGTATCGGCGGCATCGCCCACGCCTTCAACGGCAGCGCCCAGCAGGCGCAGGCGTTCATTGAACAGGGCTTCGCCCTGGGCCTGGGGGGCGCGATGACCTACGAGCGCGCGCTGCAGATCCGGCGCCACGCGGTAGACGTGGAGTTGGAACACCTGGTGCTGGAAACCGACGCGCCGGACATCCCCCCCGCCTGGCTCCATCCGCCCAACCGGCGCAACCGCCCCGGCGAACTGGCGCGCATCGCCGCGGTGCTGGCCGAACTGCGGGGGCTGTCGCCCGCGCGGGTCGCGCAGGCCACCTCGGCCAACGCCATGCGGGTGCTGCCGCGCCTGCCGGCAGCCATCCTGGCCGACGCCGACTGATCTCCCGTCCCGTTTTTTTGCCGCGCGATAACGGAAGTTGTCGCGCGGATACGTCATTTTTTTAAGATTTTTCCGTAATCTTTCATTTTTCTGAATAAAAGCTGACAAATAATTGAACGTAACAATAGGAATAAATATCATTGGCGTTCCTGAAAGAACCCCAATCAGCGCCTCGGGCGCGCCGTCCGGAAAAGGGCGGTTTTTTTTGTCATTCCTATGTCCAAACAGAAAAGCTTGAAAGGTCGCGGCCGCACACATTCCCTGCATCGCCTGCCCGTCCGCCAGTTGCCGCTTGCGTTGGCCCTGGCCGCCGCGGGAGCCGCCCACGCGCAAGGCGCGAAGGACGGGCTGGAAGACACGATGGGCGTGGCCCAACTGGATACCGTCGTGGTGACCGCGTCGGGCTTCGAGCAGGAGATCAAGAACGCGCCGGCGTCGATTTCCGTCATCACCCGCGAACAACTGGAAACCAAGCCCTTCCACAACCTGGCCGACGCCGTCGCCGACGTGGAAGGCGTGACGGTGGAGCGGGGCGGCAAGGCCGGCGGCATGAACATCAGCATCCGCGGCCTGCCCAGCGACTACACGCTGGTGCTCGTGGACGGCAAGCGCCTGAACCAGAACAGCTCCGGCGCGCGTCCCAACGGCTTCGGCGACGTGGACACCAACTTCATTCCGCCCATGGCCGCGATCGAGCGGATCGAAGTGGTGCGCGGCCCGATGTCGACGCTGTACGGCTCCGACGCGATGGGCGGGGTCATCAACATCATCACGCGCAAGGTCAGCCAGGAGTGGACCGGGCAGGTCACGCTGGACGGCACGGCGCAAGGCGACAACCGCTATGGCAACAACTATGGATCGGCGTTCTACCTGAGCGGCCCGCTGGTGACCGACAAGCTGGGCCTGACCCTGCGGGGCGGGCTGTACCGCCGCCTGAGCGCGCACGGCAGCTATCCGGCCAACCAGGCCGAGTCCGACAGCGGCAACTACACCGGCGATATCGCCAGCTTCACCGGCCTGGGCGACAGCCTGCAGCGCAACGTCGGGCTGCGCCTGGCGCTGACGCCCAACCGCAACCACGACATCCTGTTCGACGTCGACAGCAACTGGCAGACCTACGACAACGCCAACGGCGAACTGGGCACCCTGAACGACAGCGTGGCGCCCAACCGCCAGGGCGGGGGCTACGAGCCCGAAATGAAGTTCAACCGCCAGCGCTATGCGCTGACGCACCTGGGCCGCTACGGCAGCTCCATCAGTTCCGACACCAGCCTGGTGTACGACACCACGGAAACCATCGGCCGCACCAATCCCATGAACGCGCCGCGCCGCCCCTCCGACGGCGACAAGCGCGACCTGGAATACGACAACTGGGTATTCGACACCAAGTGGACCATGCCGCTGTTCAACGACCGCCACAACCTGACCATGGGCGGCCAATGGCGCGAACAGCATTTCAAGGACACGCTGGTGTCCGCGCCGCTGGACATGCGGCAGTACCAGTGGGCCCTGTACGCCGAAGACGAATGGCGCATCGTCGACGACCTGGCGCTGACCATGGGCGCGCGCTACGACCGCAACGAGCAGTTCGGCGGCAAATGGAGCCCGCGCGGCTACCTGGTGTGGAACGCCACGCCGGCGTGGACCTTCAAGGGCGGCGTGAGCAAGGGCTACAAGACGCCCGACATCAATCTCATGACCGACGGCATCATCGGCCTGGGCGCGCAGGGCACCATGCCGCTGCTGGGCAATTCGCAGCTCAAGCCCGAAAGCAGCACCTCGTCCGAACTGGGCGTGCTGTTCGACGACGGCGCGGGGCTGACCGGCAACCTGACCGCTTTCCACACCAAGTTCAAGGACAAGATCGAAAGCCAGAACGTGCCCAACTGCCTGGCGGTGGGCGGCCCGGCGCCGGGTTGCCTGGACCTGGGCGTGTGGGAACGCAACGGCGTGCCCGTCGACAACTTCTCGCAACGCGTCAACGTGGACTCGGCCACCATCAAGGGCTTCGAGTTCGGCGGCCGCGTGCCGCTGTACGAGGGCTGGTCCTTCAACGCCAACTACACGCTGACCGGCAGCGAAGTGACCTCGGGCGCCAAGAAGGGGCAGCCGCTGGGCTCGCAGCCCAGGCATGCCCTGAACCTGGGCCTGAACTGGAGGGTCAATGACCAGTTCAACGCCTGGGTCCGCGGCGAATACCGCGCCAAGCAGTTCAACGACATGAACTGGGAAAAGGAGCAGGTGTTCTACAGCCCGTACTGGCTGGCCAGCATGGGCGGTTCCTATGTGGTCAACAAGAACGTGACCCTGTCGGCATCGGTGCTCAACCTGTTCGACAAGAACTTCGTGGACTACGGCCCGACCAAGACCGGCGCGTCGGCGCCGGCCGCCAACGCCAACTGGTCGAACTCCTACCGCCAGGTGCTGGAAGGCCGCCGCCTGTGGGTGTCGGCGAACATCACGTTCTGACGGCAATGAACGCCCGGCTTCGGCCGGGCGCCGCGGCGGCGGGGACAGCGCGCTAGCGCTCCGGCGGCCGCGGCAGGTCGATGCGCACGTTCAGCCCTTGCGGCGAGGCGTTGCGCGCGGAAATGCGTCCCTTGTGCGCGGCCACCGCGGCCCGCGCGATGCTCAGGCCCAATCCGGCTCCGCCGCCGGGCGCTGCCGCGCCCGAGGCGCTGCGGTAGAACGGTTCGAACAGATAGTCCAGTTCGGCCGTGGGCACGCCGGGGCCGCTGTCCTCGATTTCCAGGCTGGCTTCGCGCGAGCCGGTCAGCAGGCGCACCTGGACCGCGCTGCCGGCCGGGGCGAAGCGCAGCGCGTTGCGCAGCACGTTCTCGATCGCGCTTGCCAGGCTGTCGCGGTCGGCGGCCACCGGCAAGGGCGCGGGCCGCTGCCACTTGATCTCGATCGGATGCCCGCCCACTTCATAGCGGGCGTCCTGCACCACGTCGTCCACGATGCCCACCAGGTCCTGGATGGCGGTGGGCTCGGGCAGCGCGCCCACCTGCGCGAGCCGCAGCGTGTGGCCCACCAGCGCATCCAGCCGTTCGCATTCGCGCTCGATGCGGTCGAGCTGCAGGTCCAGGCGCTCATCCTTGCGCCGCGCCAGCTCCGCGGCCAACTGCAGCCGGGCCAAGGGCGAGCGCAGTTCGTGCGCGATGGTGCGCAGCAGTTGCTCGCGCGTGTCCACCAGGGCCTGCAGGCGGCCGGCCATGGCGTTGAAGTCGCGCGCCAGCAGGCCCAGTTCGTCCTTGCGCCCCGCCAGCTTCTCGGGCGTGCGGGTGTCCAGGCGGCCGGCGGCCAGCGCATGGGCGGCCTGGCGCAACTGGTCCACGGGCGCGGCGACGTGCCGCGTGAGAGCCCAGCAGAAGGGCGCGGTCACGGCCAGCGCGAACAGCAGCAGGCCCAGCGCGACGGGCGACAGGCCCAGTACTTCCCAGTGCGAGGAGTCGAAGGGCAGGAACAGCATCAGCAGCTCGGTGCCGTCGGGCAATAACAATATCTGGGGCTCCCACCAGGAAACGCGCACGCCCGCCTGGTCGTTGAGTTCGGGACCCGCGGACAGTTGCGCCGGATCCGGCGGCGCGGCCCGGTAGGCGGCCAGCCAGTCGTTCATCCGCGTGGGCAGCGGCCGTCCCAGGATGTCGCGGTCCTGGGCGTCCATGATGTAGATCTTCAGGGCCGAATAACGGGCGTCCATCGCCGAGATCCAGCGTTCCAGCCCTTCCTTGCCGTGGCTGCGGGCGATCTGGGCGGCATCCTGGGTCAGGTTGGCCGGATTGAGGCCGTCCAGCGAATCGACGCGGTACCAGGCGACCGCGGCGGTCAGCATCATGCCGCACACCAGGATGACGGCCATCGCGCTCCAGAAAGTCAGGAAGGCGCGCCAGAAAAGCGAGCGGGCGGGCAGCCAGGCCATCTCAGGCGCCGCCGGCCAGCACGTAGCCCAGCCCGCGCAGATTGCGGATCGACAGCGCATCGGCGCCGCTATCCATGCGCAGCTTCTTGCGCAGCGCGCTGATGTGGGTGTCGATGCTGCGGTCGTAGCGGTCCGGCTTGCGGCCCAGCGCGTACAGGCCGATCTGGTCGCGTCCCACGACCTGGCCGGGCGCGCGCATGAGAATCTCCAGGATGCGCTGCTCCGCGCCCGTCAGCGCGATCTCCTCGCCGCCGACCCGCACGCGCCCGGTGCCCGGGTCCAGGGATAGCGCGCCCAGCGTCAGGCTGGGCCGGCCGGCCTCGGGCACCTCCTCGAAGCGCCGCTGCACCGCCGTGATGCGGGCCTTGAGCTCGCGCGGGCTGAAGGGCTTGGCCAGGTAGTCGTCGGCGCCGAATTCCAGGCCCAGCACGCGGTCGGTCTCGCCGCCATGGGCGGTGAACATGATGACGGGGCGGCGCGAACGCTGGCGGTAGTGCTTGAGCAGATCCAGGCCGCTGCCGTCGGGCAGCATCAGGTCCAGCAGCACCAGGTCGAAGTCCTCCTGCGCGAGCAGGGCGAGTCCCTGCGCGCCCGTGTGCGCCAGCGTCAGCAGGCAGTGGTTGGGTTCCAGGTATTCGCGCAGCATCTGCGCCAGTTCGACGTCGTCGTCGATCAGCAGGATGCGGAGAGTCGCCAGGGAGTGGGAGAAAGGCATGCGTATCGTCGGTTCTGCACCCGGCAGTGTGGCGGATGGACATCGGCCGGAGTGTCAAGAAATGCAAAGAAGATAAAAGTTGCGGAAAGCGGGTTGCCGCTCTCTGACCCGTCCGATTTTAATATGAGAATAGTTTTCATTCATAAATGAAGCAGGTGGACGCCGCACGCAGGGTGCGGCGCAAGCCTGGGACGGGAGAAATCGGAATCATGAGCAGGAAAGATCTGGCTGCCGGCGGGCGCGCACCGGGTTCGCGCACACGGCTGGCCGTGGCGCTGTGCGCGGCGGGTTTCGGAGCGGGGCCCGTGTGGGCGCAGAGCGGGGAAGCCGCCAAGACGATGGAAACCGTGGTGGTGACCGCGTCGGGCTACGAGCAGCAGATCCAGGATGCGCCTGCCTCGATCAGCGTCATCACCCGCGAGGACCTGGACAAGAAGTTCTACCGCGACGTGAACGACGCGCTGGTCGAAGTGCCGGGCGTGATCGTCACCGGCGGCGGCGACCGCCAGGACATCAGCCTGCGCGGGATGGGTCCGAAGTACACGCTGATCCTCATCGACGGCAAGCGCCAGAACTCCCGCGAGACCCGCACCAATTCGGATTCGACGGGCGTGGAGGGCGGCTGGACGCCGCCGCTGTCCGCCATCGAGCGCATCGAAGTGGTGCGCGGCCCGATGTCTTCCCTGTACGGCTCGGACGCCATGGGCGGGGTGATCAACATCATCACGCGCAAGGTGCCGGACGCCTGGGGCGGCGAGATCCGCCTGGACACCACGATCCAGGAGAGCAACAAGTCGGGCGACATCTACCAGGGCAATTTCTACCTGTCCGGCCCGATCAAGACCGACCTGCTGGGCCTGCAGATCTACGGCCAGGCCACGCAGCGCGACGAGGACGACATCGTCGACGGCTTCCGCAAGCGCAATTCCGAGAGCGTGACCGCCAAGCTGGCGCTGACGCCCAACCGCGACCACGACATCGTGCTGGAAGCGACCACCATGCGGCAGAAGCTCCAGGAAACGCTGGGCAAGACCGTCGCGCCGCTGGCGCCCGGCGAAGCCTGCTCGCGCAACGGTTGCCCCGCGTCGTCCGAGACCGACTACCGCAGCAACAAGTGGGCGCTGTCGCATACCGGCCGCTGGGGCTGGGGCGTGTCGGACAGCTACGTGCAGCAGGAAGAGTTCGACAACCGCTCGCGCCAGATGAAGATCAAGAACCTGGACCTGCAGACGAGCTGGTCGCTGCCGCTGGGTTCGCACATGCTGACGCTGGGCGGCAGCTACCTGAGCCAGCGCCTGCACGACCAGACCGGCAACCAGTTGGAAGGCGGTCCCAGCAAGGTGGACCGCTACCAATGGGCCCTGTTCGCCGAAGACGAATGGCGCCTGACCGAGGACTTCGCCGTCACCGCCGGCCTGCGCATGGACGAGGACGAGAACTTCGGCACGCATTTCAGCCCGCGCCTGTACGGCGTCTGGCACATGGCGGAACGCTGGACCCTGAAGGGCGGCGTGTCCACCGGCTTCCGCGCGCCCGACCTGCGCCAGACGGTGGCCGGCTGGGGCCAGGTCAGCCGCGGCGGCAATATGTACGGCAACCCGGACCTGACGCCGGAAAAGTCGGTGACCGAGGAAATCGGCATCCTGTATGACGACGGCGAAGGCTTCAACGCCGGCCTGACCGTCTTCAACAACGACTTCAAGGACAAGATCACCCGCGTGGCGTGCCCGGCGACCCAGTGCACGGACGGCCCCAACCAGTTCGGCTCGGACCCGACCACCTACATGAACGTGGACAAGGCGAATTCGCGCGGCGTGGAAGCCAGCATGAAGCTGCCGCTGTCGCGCGAATGGTCCCTGACCAGCAGCTACACCTACACCAAGTCGGAGCAGAAGTCGGGCGAGTACAAGGGCCAGCCGCTGAACCAGTTGCCCAAGCACCTGTTCACCACCACGGTGAACTGGCAGGCTTCCGACGCGCTGCAGGCCTGGGCGCGGGTGAACTACCGCGGCAAGGAAAGCCAGCCCATCACCGGCCCGTCCTCGTCGTCGGTGGTGGCGCCGTCCTACACCTTCGTGGACCTGGGCGGTTCGTACCAGATAAACAAGACCGTTTCGGTGTACGCCGGCATCTACAATCTGTTCGACAAAGAGGTCACCTACGACGACTACGGCTATGTCGAAGACGGCCGCCGCTACTGGCTGGGCGTGGGTGTGAAGTTCTAAGGCCGGCGGGCGCGTGGCGCCCGCCACATCAAGAGGTACGCATGCAGAAGCAAACTCAAACGGGCCGCGCCCGCCGCTGGCTCTTCCAGGCCGGGGCCGCCCTGGCCCTGGGCGCCGCCACCGCCGTGTGCGCGGCGCAGGCGACGGTGCCGGTGAAGCACGCGCGCGGCGAAACCGCCGTGCCGGCCAACCCGGTGAAAACGGTGGTGATGGACCTGGCCGTGCTGGACACGCTGCACGCGCTGGGCGTGGAGGTGACGGGCGTGCCCAGCGCCGCCAAGCTGCCGCCGCAGCTCGAACAGTACGCGGACAAGCGCTACCTCAAGGTGGGCACGATGTTCGAGCCCAACTACGAAGTGATCCACGCGGCCGCGCCGCAGGTCATCTTCGTGGCGGGCCGCTCCGCGCCCAAGTACGACGAACTGTCCAAGCTGGCGCCCACGGTCGACCTGACCGTGGATGCCAAGGACCTGGTCGGCAGCGTGGCGCGCAACACGGAAACGCTGGCGGCCATTTATGGCAAGCAGGCCCTGGCCAAGGAAAAGCTGGACGCCCTGCGCGCGTCGATCTCGTCCCTCAACGCCAAGGCGGCCGATGCGGGCACCGCGCTGATCGTGCTGACCACGGGCGGCAAGATGAGCGCCTACGGGCCCGGTTCCCGTTTCGGCGTGATCCACGACGCTTTCGGCATCAAGCCGGCCACGACGGGCCTGAGCGTGTCCAACCACGGCCAGGCGATTTCCTTCGAATTCATCGCCCAGACGGATCCCGACTGGCTGCTCGTGATCGACCGCGACGCCGCCATCGGCCGCGAGGGCGTGTCGGCCCAGCGCATGCTGGACAACGAATTGGTGCGCCAGACCAAGGCCTGGAAGCACAAGCGCGTCGTCTACCTGAACGGCTACAACTGGTACCTGATGGGCAGCGCGGGCCTGACGTCCATGCAGCAAGGCGTCGACGAGATCGCGCGGGCGCTGGCGGCAGGCAAGTAGGTGGGTTGGCGGCAGGCGATAGGCGGCTGGGGCGGCCTGGCCGCGGTGATGGCATTGCTGTTGCTGCTGTGCGCGGCCAGCGTCAGCCTGGGCGCGGGCCAGTTGTCCTGGGCCGCGCTGTGGGGCGGAGAGGACGCGGAGCGCGCCTGGCGCCTGCTGCTGGTCAGCCGCGTGCCGCGCACGCTGGCGCTGCTGCTGGCCGGCATGTCGCTGGCCGTGGCCGGCCTGATCATGCAGATGCTGGTGCGCAACCGCTACGTCGAGCCCACGACGGCCGGCACCGTCGAATCCGCCACCCTGGGCATACTCGTCATTACCTTGCTGGCGCCGGACACGCCCGTGATCGGCAAGATGCTGACGGCCACGGGCTTCGCCCTGGCCGGCACCCTGCTGTTCCTGGCGCTGCTGCGCCGCGTGCCGCTGCGCACGCCCTTCATCGTGCCGCTGATCGGGCTGATCCTGGGCGGCGTGATCCACGCGGCCACCACCTTCGTCGCCTACCGCTACGACCTGCTGCAGTCGCTGCACGCCTGGACCACGGGCGATTTCTCCGGCGTGCTGCGGGGACGCTATGAACTGCTGTGGATAGGCTTCGGCCTGGCCTGCGCCGCCTATGCGGCGGCGGACCGGTACACGGTGGCCGGCATGGGCCGCGAGTTCGCCTCCAACCTGGGCCTGAACCACGCGCGCCTGACGCTGGCAGGGCTGCTCATCGTCTCCGCGATCTCCGCCGTGGTCGTCGTGACCGCGGGCGGCATTCCGTTCCTGGGACTGATCGTGCCCAACGCCGTCAGCCTGGTGCTGGGCGACAATATGCGCCGCTCCATTCCCTGGGTGGCCGCCCTGGGCGGAATTTTCGTGCTGGCCTGCGACATCATCGGCCGGCTGGTGATCCACCCCTACGAGATTCCCATCGGCACGGTGGTCGGCGTGCTGGGCAGCATCCTGTTCCTGTGGCTGCTGCGCACCCGGAGAAACCGCCTTGGCTGAGATCGCCATCCCGGCGCCCGCCGCCGTGCGCTCGCCCCAGGCCTGGCGCCTGGGCCTGCTGGCCGTTGCCGCGCTGGCCTGCGTGGCCGCCTTCATGACCCTGGGCGCCAACGGGCAATGGTCGTTCGTGATCCCGTTCCGCGGCGCCAAGCTGGCGGCGATGCTGCTGGTGGCGTACGCCGTCGCGCTGTCGTCCGTGCTGTTCCAGACCATTACGCACAACCGCATCCTGACCCCGGCCATCATGGGCTTCGATGCCCTGTACCTGCTGATCCAGGCGGTGGTGGTGTTCGGCTTCGGACAGGGCGCCGCGACCGTCAGCCATCCGGTGGCCGCCTTCCTGCTGGAAGTCGGCGCCATGACGGCGTTCGCCTGCCTGCTGTTTCGCTGGCTGTTCGCCGACGGGGTGCGCAGCCTGCACCTGATGATGCTGGTGGGCATCATCTTCGGGCTGCTGTTCCGCAGCCTGTCCAATTTCGTGGTCCGGCTGATCGATCCCAACGAGTTCCTGGTGCTGCAGGACCGGATGTTCGCCAGCTTCAATAGCGTGCGCGTGAGCCTGCTGCCGATCGCGCTGGCTGCCGTGTGCGCGGCTTCGCTGCTGGTCTGGCGCATGCGTCACCGCTACGACGTGCTGGCCCTGGGCCGGGAGATAGCCGTGAACCTGGGCGTCGATTACCGCCGCACGCTGATGCAGACGCTCGCCGCCATCGCGGTGCTGGTGTCGGTGTCCACGGCGCTGGTCGGCCCGGTGACTTTCTTCGGGCTGCTGGTCAGCAACCTGGCCTACCAGGCCATGGGCTCCGACCGGCACCGCTACACCGTTCCCGCCGCGACGCTGCTGAGCGTGATCTTCCTGGTGGGCGGCCAGACGCTGCTCGAGCGCGTGCTGGGCCTGAACACCACGGTCAGCGTGGTCATCGAATTCGTGGGCGGGGTCATGTTCCTCGCCCTGATCCTGCGCAGGGGGCGCAGATGATAGAGATCCAGCAAATCAGCAAGCAGTACGGCGACAGCGTGGTCGTCGACGGCGTCAGCCTGTCCCTGCCGGCGGGCGGCGTTACCGCCATCATCGGGCCCAACGGCGCGGGCAAATCGACGCTGCTGTCCATGGTCAGCCGCCTGCTGCCCATGTCCGCCGGCCGGGTGCTGGTGGACGGCCTGGACGTGACCCGGGCGGACAGCCGCGAGCTGGCGCGGCGCCTGTCCATCCTGCGGCAGGACAATCATTTGCCGCTGCGGCTGACGGTGCGGGACCTGGTGGCCTTCGGCCGCTTTCCGCATACCGGCGGCCGCCTGACGCTGGACGACAAGGACCACATCGACCGCGCCATCGCCTACCTGAACCTGGAGCCCCTGGCCGATCGCTACCTGGACGAGATGTCCGGCGGACAGCGCCAGCGCGCCTTCGTGGCGATGGTGCTGTGCCAGGACACCCGCTACGTGCTGCTGGACGAGCCCTTGAACAGCCTGGACATGAAGCACGCGGTGGCCATGATGGGCACGCTGCGCCGCGCGGCGGACGAGCTGGGCAAGACCGTGGTGCTGGTGCTGCACGACATCAATTTCGCCTCCACCTACGCGGACCGCATCGTCGCGATGCGGACGGGCCGCATCGCCCACCAGGGCACGCCCGCCGAACTGGTGCGGGCGGAGGTGCTGAGCGAACTCTACGAACTGCCGATCGAGGTGCACGAGATCGGCGGCCGCCGCATCTGCGTGTACTACCGGCAGGCGGCCCCCGCGTCGCCAGCCGGCTGAGGGCCGGCGGGCGGCTTCAGCGCAGCGGCGATTCCCGCGTGAGATCGCCGGCCTGCAGCGAGGCCAGCGCGTCCAGGAAACGCCACGCGAACGATCCCGGCCCTTCGGCCAGGGCGCCGGCGCGCTGGCCGGCGATGGCGAAGCAGGACAGGGCGGCCACGGCGGCGGCGTAGGGATCGGCCCGCGATACCGCGGCGAAGGCGCCCACCGCGGCGCTCAGCGCGCAGCCCGTCGCCGTCACGCGCGGCATCAGCGCGCAGCCGCCCGCGATGCGCACCGAACGCGCGCCGTCGGTCACGAAATCCACCTCGCCGGTGACGGCCACCACCGTTTGGCGGGCCGCCGCGAGGGCGCTGGCGGACTGTTCCGCCTGGGAAACCGCATCGCCGGAATCCACGCCCTTGCCGGCGCTCCGGCCGCCCGCCAGCGCGATGATCTCCGAGGCGTTGCCCCGGATGACGGCGGGCCGCAGATCCAGCAGGCGCCGGACGGCATCGCGGCGGAAGGCGGTGGCGTGATGCGCCACCGGGTCCAGCACCCAGGGGATGCCGGCCTGTCCGGCGGACGCGGCGGTCGGCAGCATGCTCTCCAGCCAGGGCGCGGACAGGGTGCCGATGTTGATCACCACCGCGCCGCTCAGGCGCGCGAACTCCGGCGCTTCCTCGGCGGCGTGGACCATGGCGGGGGACGCGCCGATGGCCAGCAGCGTATTGGCCGCGTAGTTCATGGACACGAAATTGGTCAGGCACTGCACCAGCGGCGCGTCGCGGCGCACGGCTTCGAGCAGGTCGTGTGAGACGCGGGCCTGGGCGGCGGGGGAGAGGGGATGGGCTTGCATGCTTCAGGCTCGCGATGTGTCGAAGGCCAGCAGATTGTGCTTGACGAGGCTCAGCATGTCGGCCAGTTGGTGACGCTGTTCGGCGCTGAGCCCCTGCAGGATGGCTTCGCTCATGACGTCGCTCTTGACGCGCATGCGTTCGATCATGGCGCGGCCTTCCGGCGTCAACAGCACCAGCTTGGTCCGCCTGTCCTGCTCGTCCGCGCCGCGGCGCACATAGCCCAGCGCTTCCAGGCGGTCGACCAGGCCGCCGAGCGCGGCGCGGCCCAGGTCCAGCACGTCGGCCAGGTCGCTTTGCGACATGCCGTCATGCCGGGACAGGTGCGCCATGACCCACCACTGCGACCGCGTAATGCCTTCGGGTTTCATCACTTCGTCGAAGACCTTGCGGCGCAGTCTCGACACGTCGTGCATCAGGAAGCCCAGCCGCTGGTCCCAGTTTTCCTGCGGGGTACTTACTGCCTTGTTGGCCATTCAGACATCCTCCAGCCGGATCAGGCGCTTGCCCATGTTTTTGCCTTGGTAAAGATCGGCGATCGATCCCGGCGCGGCTTCGATGCCGTCCAGGATTTCTTCGCGGAAGCGCAGTTTGCCTTCGCGCACCAGCGGCGCCAGCGCGGCGACGGCCTCTTCGTAGCGGTGCTCATAATCCCACACCAGAAATCCCTGCATGCGCGCCGCCTTGTTGAGCAGGTGCCGTTCCACGCGCGGGCCCGTCGGCCAGGGATCCCAACTGGCCACGGAAGCGGTGCCGCAGATCACGATGCGGGCGTGCCGGTTGATCAGCGGGATCACCGTGTCGCTGATGCGCCCGGAGGTGTTGTCGAAGTAGACGTCCACCCCGTCCGGGCAGGCGTCTGCCAATGCCTGCGCCAGCTCGGGCGAATGGTAATCCACGGCGGCGTCGAAGCCGAATTCCTCGACGCACAGCCGCGTCTTGGCCTCGCCGCCGGCAATGCCCACGGCCCGGCAGCCCTGGTGGCGGGCCAGTTGCCCGACGACCGAACCGACGGCGCCCGCGGCCGTGGAGACGACGACGGTCTGCCCGGCCAGGGGTTCGCCGCAGACATTGAGCGCGAAGTAGGCGGTGACGCCGTTCAGCCCAAGCACGCCCAGCGACAGCGACAAGGGCAGATCGGTCTCCAGCACGCGCCGCCGGACCGCCCGCCCGTCGGTCACCGCGTAGTCCTGCCAGCCCAGCATGCCCATCACCAGGCTGCCTTCGGGATAGAGCGGATTGCGCGACGCGGCCACGCGCCCGGCCGCGAACGAGCGCATGACCTCGCCGATGGCCACGGGGTCGGAGTAGTTGGCGGCGGCGTTGACCCAGCCGCGCATGGCCGGATCCACCGACAGGTACAGGTTCCTGACCAGGATCTCGCCTTCCTCCAGTTCCGGCACCGGCGCGGTGCGGATATCGAAGTGCGAGGCCTGCGGGATGCCCAGCGGCCGTTCTTTCAGGACGACCTGCCGATTCACCAGCTTCCGGGTCTGCATTGCTAGTCTCCTTGGGGTTGTTCCCAATATTGTATGGATGCATACAGTATGTTAGCGTTCATTTTAACGCGACAGGCCGGGATGTCCATGGCCAAGCGGGCAAGAGCCCCGCGGCGCGGCGCCAAGGAGACCACGATGGCAGGGTTGTATTTCGAGCAATTCCAGGTCGGGCAACGCTTCCGGCATGACGTGCGGCGCACGGTCACCGAGACCGACAACGTGCTGTTTTCCTGCATGACCATGAATCCCGCCGCCATCCACTTGGACGCGGAATACGCCAAGACCACCGAGTTCGGCCGTCCCCTGGTCAATAGCGCCTTCACGCTCGGCCTGATGGTCGGCATATCGGTGGGCGACACCACGCTCGGCACCACCGTGGGCAACCTGGGGTGGGACGAGGTGCGCTTTCCCGGCCCGGTGTTCGCCGGCGACACCTTGCGGGTGGAGACGGAGGTGCTGGAGCTGCGCGACAGCCGTTCGCGCCCGGAGAACGGCATCGTGGTGTTCGGCCATCACGCCTACAACCAGCGGGGCGAACTGGTCGCCAGTTGCCGCCGCGTGGCGCTGATGCTGCGCCAGGCCGCCTGAAGCCTCAGGCAGGTTTCCGCTGGTTTCCCCTATATCGAGAAAGGCCACCCATGGATTTCGCGCTCAGCGACGAACAGACCGCCATCCGCCACGCCGTACAGGACCTGTGCGCGGGATTCGACGACGACTACTGGACCCGCAAGGACAGGGAAGGCGGCTTCCCTGAGGACTTCTACCGCGCCATGGCCGACGCCGGCTGGCTGGGCGTGGCCATGCCGGCCGAGTACGGTGGCGCCGGCCTGGGCATACAGGAAGCCGCGCTGATGATGGAGACCGTGGCGGCTTCCGGCGCCGGCATGGCCGGCGCCTCGTCCATCCATATGAATGTGTTCGGGCTGCACCCCGTGGTGGTGCACGGCAGCGACGCGCAGCGCGCGCGCTGGCTGCCGCCCATCATCAGCGGCGAGCAGAAAGCCTGCTTCGGCGTGACCGAGCCCAACACCGGGCTCAACACGCTCAAGCTGCGCACCCTGGCCGTGCGCCGCGGCGACCGCTATGTGGTCAACGGGCAGAAGATCTGGATTTCCACGGCGCAGGTGGCCAGCAAGATCCTGCTGCTGGCGCGCACGACGCCGCTGGACCAGGTAAGCGGGCCGACTCAGGGCCTGAGCCTGTTCTATACGGATCTGGACCGCAGCCGCGTCAGCGTGCGCGAAATCGAAAAGCTGGGGCGCAAGGCGGTCGATTCCAACGAGCTGTTCATCGACGGCCTGGAAGTGCCGGTCGAGGACCGCATCGGCGAGGAAGGCAAGGGCTTTTCCTACATCCTGCACGGCCTGAATCCCGAGCGGGTCCTGCTGGCGGCCGAGGCGACCGGACTGGGACGGGCCGCCCTGCGCCGGGCCGCCGCCTATGCCGGCGAGCGCATCGTGTTCGACCGTCCCATCGGCCAGAACCAGGGCGTGCAGCATCCGCTGGCCGAACGCTGGGTGGAACTGGAGGCCGCCGAATTGCTGTACCGCCGCGCCGCCTGGCTGTACGACCAGGGGCAGCCATGCGGCGCCGAGGCCAACGCGGCCAAGTTCTTCTGCGCCGAGGCGGGCTTCCGCGCCTGCGAGACCGCCGTGCTGACCCATGGCGGCATGGGCTATGCCAAGGAATACCACGTGGAACGCTATTTCCGCGAGGCCATGCTGCCGCGCATCGCGCCGGTCTCGCCGCAATTGATTCTTTGCTACATCGCCGAAAAAGTATTGGGCCTGCCCAAATCGTATTGAGGAGACCAGCATGCGCAAATCGCCGAAGGTCATCATCACCTGCGCCGTCACGGGGTCGATCCACACGCCGTCGATGTCGCCCTACCTGCCCATCACGCCCAGGCAGATCGCAGACGACGCGGTCGCGGCCGCCGAGGCCGGAGCCGCCATGCTGCATCTGCACGCGCGCGATCCGGAGACCGGCAGGCCGGACCAGGATCCGAAACGCTTCGCGCAGTTCCTGCCCGAAATCAAGGCGCGCAGCGACGCCATCCTGAACATCACCACGGGCGGGGGCCTGGGCATGTCGCTGGACCAGCGGCTGGCGCCCGCCAAATGGGCGCAGCCCGAGGTCGCGTCCATGAACATGGGGTCGCTGAATTTCAATATCGCGGGCGCGGGCGGCCGTGTCGGCGAATTCAAGTTCGACTGGGAAAAGCCCTATCTGGAGATGACGCGCGATTTCATCCTGTCGAACACGTTCGCGCAGATCGAGCGGGGCCTGCGCGAACTGTCGGACCTGGGCACGCGGTTCGAGTTCGAATGCTACGACGTCGGCCATCTGTACAACCTGGCGCACTTCGTCGACCGCGGTCTGGCCAAGCCGCCGTTCTTCCTGCAGTGCATCTTCGGCATCCTGGGCGGCATCGGCGCCGACCACGAGAATCTGCTGCACATGCGCACCATCGCCGACCGTTTGTTCGGCGACGACTATTACCTGTCGGTGCTGGCCGCGGGCCGGCACCAGATGCCGTTCGTCACGGCCAGCGCGCTGCTGGGCGGAAACGTCCGCGTGGGGCTGGAGGACAGCCTGTACGCGGGCCGCGGCAAGCTGGCCGAGTCCAATGCCGAGCAGGTCGCGAAGATCCGCCGCATCCTGGAAGAGCTGTCGCTCGAGATCGCGACGCCCGACGAGGCGCGGGCCATGATTCAAACCAAGGGCGGCGACAACGTCGCATTTTGAGCGCTGCGAGGCGCGCGCGGGAGACGGATGCAATGGATGCCTTGCAGGGGTTGAGGGTGGTGGATTTCTCCAAGGTGCTGGCGGGGCCCTTGTGCACGCAATACCTGGGCGACATGGGAGCGGAGGTGATCAAGGTGGAGCCGCCCAAGGGAGACGACACGCGCCGCTGGCCGCCTTTCAGGCGGGACGACGGCACGGTGTTCCTGAGCGTGAACCGCAACAAGCGCAGCGTGGCGCTGGACCTGAAATCGCCCGAGGGCCGCGAAGCGGCGCAGCGGCTGATCGCCACGGCCGACATCGTGGTGGAGAGTTTCGGCCCCGGGGTGGCGGCGCGGCTGGGCATCGATTACGACAGCGCGGCGGCGCTGCGCCCGGACGTGGTCTATTGCAGTATCTCCGGCTTCGGCAGCAAAGGGCCGCTGAACCAGGGCAAGGGCTACGACGTCATCCTGCAGGCCTTCTGCGGCATGATGTCCATCACGGGCGACGAGGACGGGCCGGCGGTCCGCAGCCCGATTTCGCCCATCGACCAGGCCACGGGCATGCATGCCGCCACCGGGATCCTGGCCGCGGTGGTGCGCAGGCTGCGCACCGGCAAGGGCTGCAAGGTCGAGGCTGCGCTCTTCGACACGGCGGTCGGGTTCATGGGCTATGTGATGCAGAGCTACTGGGAGCGGGGCAGCGAGCCGCGGCGCTGGGGCTCGGCGCATGAGTCCCTGTGCCCCTACCAGGTGTTCGAGGCCAGCGACCGCCCCTTGCTGCTGGGCGTCGCGAACGATTCCTTGTGGCGCGCCTTCTGCAACGAGGCGGGCCGGCCGGAACTGGCGGACGACCCGCGCTATGCGACCAACGCGGACCGGGTGCGCCATCGCGCGGAAGTGTTGGAACTCGTGTCGGGGATCATGCGCAAGGACGCCCGTGACGGCTGGATCCGGCGGCTGGCGCGCGCAGGCATACCCTGCGCTCCGATCCAGGGCGTGGGCGAGCTGCTGGCGCACGAGCACACGGCCGCCAGCGAAATGATCCATCGATTCGCGGAATCGGCGCACGGCGAGCTGAACGTGGTGGCCCAGCCGCTGCGCTTCGACGGCCGGCGGCCCAGACCGTCCCTGCCGCCTCCCCGGGTGGGCGAGCATACGGCGCAGGTGCTGTCGGAGCTGGGCTATGGCGAGACCGCCATCGGACGCTACCTGGATGCGCTGGCGCCGCAGGCCGGCATGGCGCCAGGCAAGGAGGGCTGACATGTCCATCGATTTCAACGAACAGGACGGCGTGGCGCTGATCACCATCAACCGCCCGGAGAAGAGCAACGCGCTGGACCACGCGCACTATGACGCGCTGTCCGAGGCCTGGCGCCGGGTGCGCGACGACGACGCGATCCGCGTGGCAGTCGTCACCGGCGCCGGCGATCGGGCCTTTTGCGCGGGCGCGGACCTGAAGTCCTTCGTGGGCGCGCCGCCCGGCCTGGCGGCGCTGATGCGCACGCAGCAGGGCCAGTTGCTGAACCGCGGACTGGAAGTCTGGAAGCCCGTCGTCGCGGCCGTCAACGGGCATTGCCTGGGCGGCGGCATGACGCTGTTGCTGGCCACCGACCTGCGCGTCTGCGTGCCCACGGCCACCTTCGGCCTGACGGAGGTCCGGCGCGGCGTCTTTCCGGCCAATGGCGGCACCCAGCGCGTGGTCCAGCAATTGCCGCACGCCATCGCCATGGAAATGCTGCTGCTGGGCGACGCCTTCGACGCCGACGTCGCCAGCCGCTGGGGCCTGGTGAACCGGGTGGTGCCGCGCGAGGAGCTGATGCCGGCGGCCATGGCGTATGCGCGCAGGCTGGCCGCCAATGCGCCGCTGGCGGTGCAGGCGGCCAAGGAACTGGCCCTGCGCAGCCGCGATGCCGACCTGGCGACCGGCCTGCGGCTGGAGCAGTTGTTCCTGCGCCTGCTGCAGGACTCGCAGGACGTCGCCGAAGGCACGCGGGCGTTCGCCGAACGCCGTGCCCCCAGATTCCAAGGACAGTGAGGAGCATGCAATGGCATTGAGATCGATGTTGTTCGTCCCCGGGGACAGCGAACGCAAATTGGCCAAGGCCCCCGCCACCGGCGCGGATGCCCTGATCCTGGACCTGGAGGACGCCGTGGACGCGGCGCGGCTGCCGGCGGCGCGCGTGATCGTGCAGGAATACCTGGCGGCCCGCCCCGCGTCGGGCCCGCAATTGTGGGTGCGCATCAATCCCCTGGATTCCGGCCTGGCGCTGGACGATCTGGCGGCGGTGGTGAGGTCGGCGCCCGACGCCATCCTGCTGCCGAAGGGGCAGGGCGCGCAGGCCATCGTCACGCTGGACCGCTACCTCGCCGCGCTGGAAGCGCGCGACGGCCTGGAACCCGGCGCCATAGGCATCATGCCGGTGGCGACGGAGACCGCGGGCGCCATGTTCAGCCTGGGCGGCTACGCGGACTGCAGCCCGCGCCTGCGCGGCCTGACCTGGGGCGCGGAAGACCTGGCGGCGGTGCTCGGCGCGGCCAGCAACCGGCGCGAGGACGGCGAGTACGACTTCACGTACCAGCTTGCGCGTTCCCTCTGCCTGTTGGGCGCCACCGCGGCGGGCGTGCCCGCCATCGATACGATATGGGGCAATTTCCGCGACCTGGAGGGCCTGCGCAAGGACGCCGCCCGGGCGCGGCGCGCCGGCTTCGCCGGCAAGATCGCGATCCATCCGGACCAGGTGGCCGCCATCAACGAAGCGTTCACGCCGGACCCGGTGGATGTCGAGCGCGCGCGCCGCATCGTCCAGGCCTTCGAGCAGGCACCGGGCGCCGGCACGCTGCAACTGGACGGCGAAATGCTGGACCGCCCGCACCTGAAGCAGGCAATGCGCATTCTGGCCAGCGTCCCGGCCGCCGGCTGACCCCGCCCGGGACGGGACCGGCGACGGTCCTGCCCCGGGTCCACGGCGACCGTCCGGCACAAGGCCGGCGCCCTTTCAAGGAGAGAGACATGATGCGTTCCGTATTCAAGCCGCTGTGCGCCGCCGCGTGGCTGGCGCTGAACCTGGCCGGGCCCGCGCAGGCGGCGGACTATCCATCCCAGCCCGTGAAGCTGATCACGGCATTCGGCGCGGGCAGCGCCAGCGACATCGTCGCCCGGCTGATCGGCGAGCGGTTGCAGTCGGCGCTGGGACAGGTCGTGATCGTCGAGAACCGGCCGGGCGCTTCGGGCCAGATCGCCGCCGACATGGTGGCCCGCGCCCAGCCCGACGGCTACACGATCATGCTGGCCACCAACACCACCCATTCTTCCAATCCCTATCTGTTCAAGAATCTGCGCTACGACCCGATCAAGGACTTCACGCCGCTGGTGCAGGTGTGCAATTTCCCGTTCGTGCTGGCGGTCAGCGCCAAGCTGCCGATCGATAGCGTCGACGATCTGTTGCGCTACGGCAAGACCAATCCCCAGGGCCTGAACTACGCCTATGGCAACAGTACGGGCCAGATTTCCGCCGCCTCGTTCGACAAGCTGACCGGGCTGAAGGCGACGGCCATCCCCTACAAGAGCACGCCGCAGGCCATGACGGACATCATCGGCGGACGCGCCACGTTCATGTTCGTGGACCTGGCGTCGGCCACGGCCCACATCCAGGCCGGCACCCTGAAGGCATTGGCGGTCTCGACCGAAAAACGCAGCTCGCTGGCGCCCAACCTTCCCAGCGTTTCCGAGGCGCTGGGGCAGCCCGGCTTCGACCTGGCGGCCTGGGTCGGAATCTTCGGGCCCGCGAAGCTGCCGCAGCCTGTCGCCAAGCGGCTGGGAGACGAGCTTTACAAGATCGTGTCCTCCGACGAGATCAAGGCGAAGCTGGTCCAGTTGGGAGCCGAGCCCATGCCGGCACCGGCATCCGAGTTCGGCCCCTTCGTGGCGCAGCAGGAGAAGGTCTGGGGAGACAAGGTCAGGCAGGCGGGCATCCAGGCCGAATAAGGCGGGGCGGGCGCGGGCGGGAGCCCTGGCCGGGGTTCCGCCGCCCTCGGACGCCCGCGGCCATCGTCCCGGCCTCAGGCCGCCCGCGCCCGCTCGCGCGCCAGCGCATGGCGATTCGACGGCCGCGACAGGCCCAGGTGCTCGCGCAACGTCGTGCCCTGGTATTCGGTGCGGAACAAGCCGCGGCGGCGCAGTTCGGGCAGGATGTGTTCGATGAAGTCGTCCAGTCCGCCCGGCAGCCATGGGGACATGATGTTGAAGCCGTCGGCGCCGCCTTCTTCGAACCATTGCTGTAGCTGGTCGGCGATGCCCTGCGGCGTGCCGACGACCTGCTGGTGCCCGCGGGCCCCGGCGATGCGCAGGTAGAGGTCGCGGATGGACAGGTTTTCGCGCTGCGCCAGGTCTATCAGCAATTGTTGGCGGCTCTTGCCGCCATTGGTCTCCGGCAAGGGCGGCAGCGGCCCGTCCACGGGATAGGACGACAGGTCCGCCCCGCCTATCATGTTCGACAGCAGCGACACGCCCACCACGGGGTGGATCAGGTCCTGCAGCTTCCGGAATTTTTCCTCGGCCTCTTCCTGGGTGCGGCCGACGATGGGGAAGATGCCGGGCATGATCTTGATGCCGTCGGGGTCGCGGCCGTGCTGGCGCGCGCGCTGCTTGATGTCGCCGTAGAACTCGCGGGCCTGCTCGAAGGTCTGGTGTGCCACGAAGATGACCTCGGCCGTGCGCGCGGCCAGGTCGCGGCCGGCCTCGGAGGCGCCGGCCTGCACCACCACGGGCCAGCCCTGGGGCGAGCGGCCCACATTCAGGGGACCGCGCACCGAGAAGTGCCTGCCCTTGTGGTTCAGGGCATGGTGCTTGCCCGCGTCGAAGAATTCGCCGCTTTGCTTGTCGCGGATGAAGGCGTCGTCTTCCCAGGTGTCCCACAATCCGGTCACGACGTCGTAGAACTCTTCGGCGCGCTGATAGCGCAGCGCGTGCTCCACGTGGGTATCCAGGTTGAAGTTCTGCGCTTCGCCTTCGCCGCTGGAGGTCACCAGGTTCCAGCCGGCGCGGCCGGCGCTGATCAGGTCCAGCGAGGCGAACTTGCGCGCCACGTGATAGGGCTCGTTGTACGTGGTGGACACCGTGGCGATCAGGCCGATGCGCTCGGTCACCGCGGCCAGCGCGGACAGCAGGGTGAGCGGTTCGAAATGCTCGGCGCGGGCGGTGCGCGACAGCGACGGGCTGTGCGCGTTGCGCACGCCCACGGAATCGGCCAGGAAGACCGCGTCGAACTTCGCGGCCTCGGCCTTGCGGGCCAGGTCCACGTAGTGGCGGAAATTCTGGCCTGCGTCGGCCTGGGCGTCGGGATGGCGCCAGCCGGCGATATGGTGGCCGGTCTGCATCAGAAAGGCGCCCAGTCTGATCTGGCGGGGAGGATGGCTCATGGTCGTTTCCTGGTCGATGCGGAGAGGGGCGCGCAGGGCTACCAGGCCATGCGCAGGCGGTCCAGCGCAGGCAGCGCGCCCACGGTCGCGGGCAGCGCGCCGGGCGGCGGCAGGCGTTCTTCGTCGGCGATGCGTCCGTCGGGGTCGAGAAAATCGCCCAGCACGTCGTCGCGCAGCCGTATGAAGCGGGGATCGCTGCGGTTGCGGGGATGCGGCAGGTCGATGTCCACGATGCGGCGGATGCGTCCGGGGCGGGGCTGCATCACTACCACGCGGTCGCCCAGGAACACGGCTTCCTCCACATCGTGGGTGACCAGGATCATGGTGATCCGCTCTTTTTCCCAGATGCGCTGCAATTCGTTCTGCAGCCGGGAGCGCGTCAGCGCGTCCAGGGCGCCCAGCGGCTCGTCCAGCAACAGCACGCGCGGCCGGTTGACCAGTCCGCGCGCGATCGCCACGCGTTGCGCCATGCCGCCCGAGATCTGGTGCGGGAAGGATTTCTCGAACCCCTGGAGGCCGACCAGCGCGACGTGCTCGGCCACCAGTTCCTGTTTTTCAGCCTTCGACAGGGGAGCGTTGCGCAGGCCCGCGGCGATGTTGCGCTCGACGTTCAGCCAGGGGAACAGCCGGTGGTCCTGGAACACGATGCCGCGGTCCAGCCCGGCGCCGCGCACGGGCTCGCCGTCCAGGAGAATCTGGCCGGAGTAGTCGTCGTCCAGCCCGAGGATCAGGCGCAACAGGGTGGACTTGCCGCAGCCGCTGGCGCCCACGATGCTCACGAAGCGGCCCGCCGGCACGTCGAGATCGATGTCCTGCAGCACCTGCAGCGCCTGCGCGCCGTCGCCGTCGCCGGGGCGGGCATAGCGCTTGCCCACGCCGCGGATGCTCAATTCCTTGCCTAGGATAGTCGTCATTCCTTTCCTTGTCTGTCATGCGGCGCCGAGGCGGTGCCGCGCCAGCCGGCGCTCCAGCGCGCGGGCCAATGCGTTCATGGACCATCCCACCAGGCCGATCACGAACATGCCGAAGATCACCAGGTCCATCCGGAAATGCTCGCTGCCTTCGATCAGGGTGTTGCCGATGCCGTGCCCGGCCACCAGCAGGTATTCCGCGCCTATCGTGGCCAGCCAGGAATAGATCAGCGCCAGGTAGACGCCGGTGAAGATCGACGGCGCCGCGGACGGCAGCACCACGTGCAGCAGGGTCTGCCAGCGCGTATAGCCGAACACGCGCGCCACTTCCAGCAGGGTGGCGGGCGTGTTGCGTATGCCGTCGCAGGTATTGACCACGACGGGCACCAGGGCCGCGAGCGACAGGAACGTCACCTTGGCGACGTCGCCCAGCCCGAACCAGACCGAGATGAGGGGGATCCAGGCGAACAGCGAGATCTGCTTGAAGGTATTGAAGCTGGGGCCCACGATGCGGTTGAACAGCGGCAGCAGCCCCAGCAGCGCGCCCAGCGCCAGTCCCAGCACGGTGCCGATGGCGAAGCCGGTGAGCTCGCGTGCCAGGCTGGCGCTCAGCGCCCGCCATAGCTGGCCGGACACGATCTGGCTTGCGGCCGTGTCCAGCACCGTGCCGGGCGAGACGAGCAGGGGCGTCGATACCCAGCCCAGGCGCGCAAGCGCCCACCAGGCCAGGATCGCGGCGGCCGGCAGTACCAGGCCGCGCCAGCGGGCCCCCAGCCAGGCGCGCCATGCGGCCGGGCGCCGCGGCGCCGGGGGGCGGTCGATCGGCGTCGTCGTCATACGCGCGCTCCCGCGCCTGCCACGCCCAGGCGGGTGGCGGCCTGGCTGCCGCTCACGCGGGTTTCGGCCAGGTCCAGCAGTTTGTCGATGGCATAGCCGATGGCGCCCACCACGATGACCGCGGCCATGACCAGATCGAGCTGGAACAACTGCCGGCCGTAGACGATCAGGTAGCCCAGGCCTTCGCTGGACGCGACCAGCTCCACCACGACCAGCGACAGCCAGGCCTTGGTGAAGCCCAGGCGCAGGCCGGTGAACAGGGTGGGCAGCGCATGCGGCAGCACCACCTCCAGCACCTGCTGGCGGCGGGTATAGCCGTAGACGCGGGCCACTTCCAGCAAGGCGACGGGCGTCTGCCGGAACCCTTGCAGGGTGTTGAGCGTCACGGGCACCAGCGCGGCCTTGGCGATCAGGATGTACTTGAGCGGTTCGCCTATGCCCACCAGCAACAGCACGAACGGCAGCCACGCCAGCACCGGAATCTGCACCAGCGCGTTGAACGTGGGCAGGAGATAGGCCTCCAGCGGGCGCCACAGCCCCATCGCCGCGCCCAGCGCCAGGCCCAGCGCGCTGCCGACGGCGTAGCCCACCAGCACGCGTTGCAGGCTGGCGTGCACGTTCAGCCACAGGTCGCCGCTGGTGTAGAGGTCTTGCAGGGTGAGCCACACGAAGTGGGGCGAAGGCAGCACTTGCGGGGAGATCCAGCCCCGCGACGCGCCCAGTTGCCAGAGCGCGAGCAGCGCCAGGGGCAGCAGCCAGGGCAGCAAACGGCCTCCCGCGTTGCGCAGGAACGCATGCGGGCCGGCGCCGCGCCGCGCGGGCGCGGCGGTGGCGGGGACGCTGAGGGTATTCTCGGCCATGGCTGCTCCTTATCGGGCCGGGGCTGCCGCCGCCTGGCGCTCGCCGGACAAAGGCAGGCCTTGCGCGTTGAATGCGGTCCAGCGGCCCGTCAGGCCGGCCTTCTGCAGCGCGGCGTTCAGGTAGCGCGGCTCGAACCAGCCGTCCACGCTCACCGGGCGGCGGATCAGCTTGAGCTTGAGCGCGTCGTCGGCCACGGCCTGGTAGCGCGAGGCCAGGAATTCGTCCAGCAGCGGCGAATTGCGCACCGCCAGCGTATCGCCCTCGAATTCCGCCCGCCACGACGCCAGCGGCGTGCCGCTGCGCGCCCAGATGCCGAACAGCGCCTCGCGGTTCTGTTCGTCGGAAGACCATTGCGCGGCGCGCACGAACACGTCGACCACGCGCTGCACGGCGTCCGGGTTTTCTTTTTCGAAGTCCTCTCGGACCAGCAAGGACGCCTGGCGCGTGAACGAGGGGTCCTGGCCTTTGGTGGAATAGATGATGCGCGTCAGGCCCTGGTCGCGCAGCTTGAAGTATTCGTAGCCGCCGAAGGCGGCGTCCACGCCGTTGGAAACCAGCGCGGCCTGGGCGCTGCCGGAGTCCAGGTTGACGCCCTTGATGTCGCGCTCGGTCAGGTTGCGCGAGGCCAGGACGTTGATGGCGACCAGGTGTCCGTTGGTGCCGCGGAAGATAGACACCTTGCGGTCCTTCAGGTCTTCCAGGGTATTCAGCGTCGAGTCCTTGGGCGCGGAGATGTAAAGATTGTTGCGCACGCCGCTGCCGAGCAGGATGCGGGTCTTCAGGCCGTTGGAGCGGCCGACCACGGACGGCAGGTCGCCCTGGTAGGCGAAGTCGATCTGCTTGTTGGAGAGGGCCTCGTTCACCGCGGGGCCGGCGCCTTTGAAGAACAGCCATTGCACCTCGGTGCCCGTGCCCTTGAAGGCCTCCTCGAGCCAGTTGTTGGCGCGCGCGACGCTGCCCGGCGATCCGCCCCAGGTGATCGGATCGCCGCCGCCCGCGGTCGCCACGCCGATGCGGACGACATCGGGCGCCGTCCAGGCGGCGGCGCTCGCGGCGCACAGGGCGGCGCCGAGCGTCAAGCGTGAAATCAGGCGGCGGGGAGAGAGCAGGGTGCGCATGGTGGTTCCGTAAATGTGGTGAAAAGCGGGGATGAACAAAGCCGGTCCGCGCCGGCAACGGGCGCAGACCGTCCCGTCCGCCGGCGGACGGGCTGGGGAATGGGAGGCGTTAGGCGGCGCGCGCTTCGGCGCGGACCTGCAATTTCTCTTCGATGCGGGTGCCCTTGAAGAAATCGGGATGCGCCTGCGTGTAGAAGCGGTAGGGGTTGTCGAACACCAGCGCCTTGAAGTCCGCCGCGCCGATCACGCCCTGTTCGACCAGGTCCCAGCTTTCGGCCAGGGGTTCGGTCAGGTCGGGCACGTCCCAGTGGCCGACGTCGGACGACCAGATCGCGTTGAGCTTGACGTTCAGCGGATTGGCGCGGTCGTTGAAGGCGGCGCCGACGGTTCTGTCGTCGGCTTCGGAACCGAAGTAGAAACTGTCCACCCAGCGCGCGCGTATGTCTTCCAGGCTTTCGATGCCGGCCGCGGCGAAATCGTCGAGTTCTTCCCCTTGCGGCTCGCGGCTGTGGGGCAGGGCCGAGCGGCCCAGGCTGTCCTGCAGCAGCGTGGCCTTGTCGATGGCGCGCCCCTTGAGCAGTTCCGCGCCATAGCGCTCGAACAGGTCGGCCAGCAGCGCCACGTCCGCGTTCGCGGGGTTGTACTGGTGCACGGCGTTGCGGTTGCGTTTTTCCCAGCGGTCGACAAGGTGCGCGTATACGTGCGCGCCCCAGTCCGCGCCGCCTTCCAGCAGGGCCACCCGCAGGCCGGGAAAGCGCCGCGTGACGCCGCCGAAGAACAGCGCCTTGGCGAAAGCCTGCGAGCCGTCGGCGAAGTGGCCGATGTGGTTGAACATGTAGTTGCTGATCGAATGGCGCCCCGTCCAGCCCTGGCTTCCGTAGTGCGTGGCCAGCGGCACGCCCAGTTCCACCGCCTTGGCCCAGAACGGGTCGTAGTCGTATTCGCTGTCCAGCCCGAAGAAGTCCACGTACGAGGCATGGCGGGCGATCTCGGGATGTTCCGCGGGCGGGTATTTGTCGGCGATGGCCTTGATCGGCCGGCGCACGCCGCCCGGAATGTTCGCCACCTTCAGCCCCAGCGTCTTGACGGCGAATTCGAGTTCCTCGATGGCCTCCTGTGGGTGGTACATGGGAATGCCGGCGACGGGCGTCAGGCGGTCGCTGTATTTGCGGTATTGGTCCGCGTGGAAGTGATTGATCGCGCGGTGCAGCGGCTGGCGGAATTCGTTGCCGGCGCCCAGCGGCGCCAGCACGTCGTTGGGGAACAGGATGGAGTAGTCCGAGCCCTGCTCCTCGAGCCGCTCGTACAGCAGCTCGGGCAGGGTGACGGTGGCGAGGTCCAGGGTGTTGCGCGTGACGCGCGCCCACCAGGGCGAGCGCAGCGTGCGGTTGTACTGCCTTTCGGCGGGCGTCTGCTCGTACCAGTCCTTGCCCTGGGATTTGTTGGCGAAGCGCGAGCCCTGGGTCTTGCGCAGGATGTCCACCAGCCTGGACCCGCCGTAGTGCTGGATGTAGTCCTCCAGAACGGGCGCATAGTCGTTGACGTGCACGTCGGTATCGATCACTGGGTAGCCCAGGGTCGCCTTGATCGAAGCGGAGCGGGATGCCTGGGTACGGTGCAGCCGGTCGTTCATGAAGGTCTCCAAGTGGGAAGCGGAAGCGGCGCCTTGCGCATTGCGGTATCGGCGAGGCGCGGACAGGTCACAGTACGGGATGCGCGTTGCGGGCCCAACGACGAATTCGCAATTTCGATCTGAGTGATGTGCTTATGGCGCGGCGGGCATTGCGGCCGCCGGCCAGTGACAAAACCGTGCACTCGGGGCGGGCGCCGGAACGAGGCCGTTCTACGCTGCTTTCTTTTTCGGGAGGCGCGTATCGTGGGCCGTCTGTTCTGCCTGGCTTTCGTGGCGGGCGCCGCGTTGACGCAGACCCTGGCGGCGTTGCCGTCGGCGGGCCAGCGCTGGGGCCTGCTCGGGTTGTGCGCGCTGGCGGCCGCGGGGTTGCGGCGATGCGCCGATGCGCGCGCCAAGGCCGGCGCGGCCCTGGCGCTGGGCCTGTGCGCGGGGCTGCTCAATGCCGGCATGCAGGCGCAGGGCCGGCTGGGCGATGCGCTGGCGGACGCGCACCATGACGCCGTGTCGCGGCTGGAGCTGCGCATCGTCGAATTGCCCGGCGGCGACGCGCGCGGGCAGCGCTTCGTGGCCGAACTGGCCGGGCCCGCCGCGCCGGGCACTCCGTCCCGCATCCAGGTCGCGTGGCACACGGCGCCGGGCGCGCAGGCCGGCCTGCCTTTGCTGATGCCGGGGCAGGTCTGGCGCATGGCGCTGGTGCTGCGGCGGCCGCACGGCCTGCTGAACCCCGCCGGCCCCGATGTGGAAGGGCGCTATTTCGCGCGGGGCGTGCGGGCCGTGGGCACGGTGCGCGGGCCCCCCAGATTGCTGGCCGACCGGCCATGGGCCACGCCCGGCGTGGCCATCGAACGCGCGCGCCACCACGTCCGCGAAGGCCTGCGCGCCGCGCTGGGCGGACACCGCTACGCGCCGGTGCTGATCGCGCTGGCCATCGGCGACCAGGCGGGCGTGGCGCGCGAGGACTGGCGCCTGTTCAACCGCAGCGGCATTACGCATCTCGTGTCCATCAGCGGCATGCACGTCACCTCGATCGCGGGCATTGCGGGCGTGCTGGTGGCTGCGGCCTGGCGGCGGGCGCGGTGGCGGGGCGCGGGCCTGGCCGAACGCATGCCGGCCCGTGTGGCGGGCGGGGCCGCCGCGGCCGTCGTCGCGCTGCTGTATTGCCTGCTGGCCGGCTGGGGCGTGCCGGCGCGTCGCACTTTCTTCATGCTGTCGGTGGTGCTGGCGGCGTCCGCGTCGCGCCTGCCCGTGTCCGCGGACCGGGTACTGGCCGGCGCCGCCGCGGCGGTGTCGGCGCTGGACCCCTGGGCGCCGATGGCGCCGGGGTTCTGGCTGTCGTTCGGCGCGGTGGCCGTCCTGCTGCGCATCGCCGACGCGCCGTTCGATCCGGAGGCCGGCTGGCGGGCGCGCTGGGCGGCCTTGCTAGCGCAGGCGGCGCGCCTGCAGTTGACGGTCACGCTGGGCTTGACGCCGCTGCTGGCCTTTCTGGTCTACCAAGTGTCGCTGGGTTCGCCCCTGGCGAACGCCGTGGCGATTCCCGCCGTGACCTTTGTCGTGACGCCGCTGGCGCTGCTGTGCGCGGCCCTGTCCGTGCTGCCGGGTGCGGAGGGACTGGCCGCGCTTGCGGGGCGCGCGGGCCTGCATGCGTTCGACCTGACGATGGCTCCCGTCGCCTGGGTGGGCAATGCCGCATGGGCCAGTTTTTCGGTGGCGGCGGCGCCATGGCCGTGGCTGGCGCTGGCGGTGGCCGGGATGGTGTGGGCGCTGCAGGTCCGCGGCTGGCCGGGGCGGCGCCTGGGATGGGCCTGCATGCTGCCGCTGCTGTTCTGGCGTCCCGACCGCCCGGATCCGGGATACTGGCGCATGAGCGCCCTGGATGTGGGGCAGGGCAGCGCCATCCTGGTCGAGACGGCCGGCCAGGTCCTGCTGTTCGACGCCGGGCCGCGCCATTACGGCGGCGGCGATGCGGGCGAACGCGTGGTTGCGCCGTTCCTGCGGGCGCGCGGCATCCGGCAGTTGGACGTGCTGGTCCTGTCGCACGCCGATACCGACCACGTGGGCGGCGCCCGCGCGGTGCTGGCGGCGGTGCCGGTGCTGCGCAGCTACGCTTCCTTCGACCTGGCGGCGTTCCTGCGCCGCGACGCGCGGGTATGGCCGGAGGCGGACGCGGGGCGACCGGTGCCGCCGCGGGACGCGCAGCGATGCCGGCGCGGCGCCCGCTGGGAGGCCGACGGCGTGACATTCACCTTTCTGCATCCCTCGGGCGAGGGCGGCGGGGCGCCCGCGGACCGCAATGCGGATAGCTGCGTGCTGCGCGTGGAAGGAGCCGCGCATTCGCTGCTGCTGACCGGCGACGTGGGCGTGGCGCAGGAGCGTGAAATGGTCGCGGCCGGGCTTGCCGCCACCGACGTGGTGCTGGCCCCGCACCACGGCTCGGCATCGTCCTCGGGGCGGGAACTGGTCGCCGCGACCGCCGCCGGCCACGCGATCGCGCAGGCCGGCCACCTGAACCGCTTCCACCACCCGGCCCCCGCGGTGGAGCGGCGATGGACCCGTTCAGGGGCGGCCTTCTGGCGCAGCGACCGCGACGGCGCGGTGATCGCGCAATCGGGGCCGGACGGCTTGCAGGTATGGGCGCTGCGCGACCGCGGCCGGCGCTACTGGCACGGGCGCTGATGTCCACGGCCGCGGCGCCGGTTCAAGCTTCAATACTGGCCGCCGTTCATGGCGACGTTGCTTCCCGTCATGAAGGCGGCCGGCTCGCTGCAGATGAAGGCGATGAGCGCGGCGATTTCCTCCGGCTTGCCCAGGCGGCCCACGGGGATCTGGGGCAGCACCTTGTCGCGCAGCACGTCGGGCGCCACGGCCGCCACCATGGGCGAATCCAGATACCCGGGCGATACCGTATTGACGGTCACGCCCTTGCGCGCGACTTCCAGCGCCAGCGACTTGGTAAAGCCGTGGATGCCGGCCTTGGCCGCGGCGTAGTTGGTCTGGCCGAACGCGCCCTTGAAGCCATTGACCGAGGAAATGTTGACGATCCGTCCCCAGCCCCGCTCCACCATGCCGTCCACGAAGGGCTGGGTCATGTTGAACATGGAATCCAGGTTGGTGCGCAGCACCGTGTTCCAGTCGTCCAGCGGCATCTTGCGCAGGCTGGCGTCGCGCGTGACGCCGGCGTTGTTCACGAGGATGTCGACGGCATGCCCGTCGGCGGCCAGGGCCGCCGCCAGTTGCCGGCACGACTCGTAGTCGGCCACGTCCACGGGATAGGCGAGGAACTCCCGCCCCGCGGCTTTCTGCGCGTCCAGCCACGCCTGCATCTTGGGGCTGTGCCGATGGCAGGTGAGGATGACCCTGTGGCCGGCGTCATGGAGCGCATGGGCCACGGCCTGGCCCAGCGCGCCCGCGCCGCCGGTGACCAGCGCGGTGCGTTTAGTGTCCATGCCGGTCTCCCGCGGCCTGCTGCGCTTGGGCCGAGGCGGTCAGTTGTTCGGCCATGGCGGTCCAGGGCAGGTTGGTCAGCGCGTTGCAGGCGCAGGCGCTATCGCGCCGCCAGGCGTTCATGGCTTCGGACAGGCCGGCCGCCAGGGTTTCCTGTTCCGACAGGGCGGTGTGCATGACGGCCTCCGCGCTGTTCAGGCGCGCCTGCCATTGACGCCTGGCCGCTTCGCCCAGGGCGGGCGCCAGGTCTTTCCAGTTCGGCGTTTCGGGCAGCGGCGCGAACGTGGCCTGGAAGAGCTTGGCATGCTCGCCCCAGAGCCGCTGTCCCAGCTCGGCCCAGCGGGCCTGGCTTTCCTGCGCCAGCGCGGCCAGGCGCTGGCAATAGGCGAGATTGGCCCCGAGCATCGAGGCGGGGCCCGCGGCAGGGCTACTAGGGGGTTCGGTGGCTTTCTTCATGATCCGTCCTTGCATGGTTGCGTGAAAAGGAGGGCTCTCGTTCGGACGAGCCAACTGCAGGTCTTGCGGGCTACTTTTCCAGCACATAGGTCCCGGGCGCGGCCTCCAGCACGGGCAGGCCGCGGCGGGGCGCGCCCATGCCCGGCGGCTTGGCGCCGGCCGGCTCCGACTGGCTGTCCAGCCACTCCACCCAGGCGGGCCACCAAGAGCCCTCGTGTTGCGGCACCTGGGCCAGCCATTCGTCGGCGGTCAGGCTGGCCTGGTTGGCGGCCCGGCACAGGATGCGGTAGGCGCGGCGCGGATGGCCGGGCTCGCTCACGATGCCGGCGTTGTGGCCGCCGGTGGTCAGCACGAAGGTCAGGGGCGCGGGACTCATATAGTGCAGCTTGTAGACCGAACGCCAGGGCGCGACGTGGTCGGTCTCGGTGCTGACCGAGAAAACGGGCAGGCGCAGGTCGCCGAGCATGACGGGGCGGCCGCCCACTTCGTAGCGGTTCTGGGCCAGGTCGTTGTCCAGGAATAGGTGGCGCAGGTATTGGCCGTGCATGCGCGCGGGCATGCGCGTGGCGTCGGCATTCCAGGCCATCAGGTCGGACATGGGGCGGCGCTTGCCCAGCAGGTAGTCGTTGACCATGCGCGACCACAAGAGGTCGTAGGATCGCAGCATCTGGAAGGCGCCCGCCATCTGGCCGGCGCGCAGGTAGCCGGTGCGCGCCATGCGCGCCTCCAGCATGCTGACCTGGCTTTCGTCGATGAACAGGCCCAGTTCGCCGGGCTCGCTGAAATCGGTCTGGGCGGTGAACAGCGACAGGCTGGCCAGCCTGTCGTCGCCGTCGCGCGCCATGGCGGCCGCGGCGATGGCCAGCAGCGTGCCGCCCAGGCAATAGCCGGTGGCATGCACGCGGCGGCGCGGGACGATGGCGGTCACGGCGTTCAGCGCGGCGTCGATGCCCAGGCTGAGATAGTCGTCCATGCCCAGGTCGCGGTGCGAGGCGTCCGGATTCTTCCACGACACGCAGAACACCGTGTAGCCCTGGCCCACCAGGTAGCGGATGAGCGAGTTGTGCGGCGAGAGGTCCAGGATGTAGTACTTCATGATCCAGGCCGGCACCACCAGGATGGGCTCGGGATGGACGGCCTCGGTCGCGGGTTCGTATTGCAGCAATTCGATCAGGCGGTTGCGGAACACCACCTTGCCCGGCGTCACGGCGACCTCCTTGCCCGGGCGGAACTGCTCGGCGCCCGCGGGCGGCTGGCGGCCCAGTTCGCGCAGCGTGTCCTCGACGGCATTGCGCGCGCCGCGCACGAGGTTGGCGCCGCCTTCTTGCCAGGTCTGGCGCATGACCACGGGGTTCGTGAGCAGGGTATTGCCCGGAGACAGCATGTCCAGCCATTGGCGCGCGGCGAAGGCGGCCACCTGGGCATGGTGGGGCTCGACGCCCGGCACGCCGCTGGTGGCGGCCTCCCACCATTGCTGCGCCAGCAGGAATTGCTGCTGATAGACATTGAAGGGCCAGCGTTGCCAGGCGGGGTCGGCAAAGCGCCGGTCCGTCGAAGGCAAGGGGGCGCCGCCGTCGCCGCTTAGCTGGCCCAGCAGGTATTGGCCCAGCATGCCGGCCTGGTGCAGCGCCAATTCGGCCAGCGCCAGGCGCTTGCCGGGGGCGTTGGCAAGGTGGGCGGCCCAGTCCGTCCAGGCCAGCAGCCCCGCCGCCGGCGACAGCGTGGCGGTCCAGCGCGCCAACGCGGCCTTGGCCGCCGTGTCCAGGGCCTGGGCGGTTCTGTCGGGAGGGGGGGCTGCGTGCTTGCTCATCTATCTGCCACCTTTTTCGTCGCGGCGCAGGGCGAACGCCGTCCGGTAAGCATGCTGGTCCCGGCAATGGCCGGATACGGGCGGTTTCGGCCTGCCCGTTCAACGATTATCGGCCAAAGCCGCCGCGCGATCCTGGACGGAAGTCAATAAACCGTCAGATTCATTGGCTGTGCAACGGGGTGGCGTGGGCCGTTCAGGCCTTCGAACCAGTCCGCGATGAAATCGACGAAAACGCGCACGCGCGCGGGCAGCAAGCGCGAGGTGGTCAGGATGTATAGCGGCTGGGGCTCCAGTTCCCAGTCCGGCAGGACGCGCTGGATGGCGCCGGTCTGCTCGAGCGCGCTGGCGTGCGTCTGGCCAAGCAGGCCGATGCCCATATGCTGCTTCACCAGTTCGCGTATGACTGCGCGGCTGTTGGTCGCAACCAGCGGCGCGGGCTTGATCGCATGCGTGTCCGCTCCGTTCTTCAAGGTCCAGCCCTGGACCGGATCGGGCATCGGCGTCAGCAGACAGGCGTGCGACTTGAGATCGGAAGGCTGGCTGGGAGTGCCATTGCGCACCAGATAGTCAGGGGTGGCATATAGCCGCCAGTGCAGCATGGCGACGCGTCTTGCGATCAGCCGCGAGGCGGGCGGCGGATTCCCGATGAGGATGCTGGCGTCATAGCGTTGCGCCATCAGGTCGGGAAGCACCGAAGCCAGCCGTATGTCGAAGCTCAGCTTGGGATAGGCGGCGCGGATCGGCGCGAACAGGCATTCGGCGAAATAGGCGGCGAAGTCGCCCGGCATGCTGATCCGCAGTTGGCCGGAGGGCTCGGAGTTCTCGCTGTCCAGGGCTTCGTTGACCGTGTGCGCCATTTGCAGGAAATCGTCGATCTGCTGCAGATAGCGCGCTCCGACCTCGGTGAGGCTGACGCGGCGCGTGCTGCGGTTGAACAACTGGACGCGGATATCCGCTTCGAATTGCGTAATGCGCCGCGAGAGCGTAGAGGTGGGAATGCCGGTACTTTCGGACGCCTTGGTAAAGCTTCCGGCCCTGGCCACCTCGGCGAACAATGCCATGTCTCTCAGGCGGTCCACGTCCTTCATCATGTCGTACTCCAATCAAATCGAGAGGTCGGGCGGAGGCGCTTCTTCGAACCACGCCAGGCGCAGGCCGATCAGGGCCCGCATCAGGCCTTGCGGCGCGGCATCGCCCGCCCTGTATGCCGCGGATAGCGCATGATCGATATGCGCACGCAACTGCGGCGTCCGTATGGCTTCCCGGGCCTGATAGACGTCGGCCAATATGGTTTCGCAGGCCGTCCGCAATTCGCCGCCCAGCCGCGACGCCAGCGGGCGGATCCGGCCGATGGCGGCGCCGCCGCGCAAGGCGGCCAGCACGCGGCGGGCGCGATCGTCATGGGAAGCGCTGCGGCTGACGATGCCGGCGGCCCGGTCCAGCGAGCGGCTGATGTAGATGTCGTGTCCGTTCCCGCGCGCGCCGCGCGCGATGGCCTGGACCTCGCGCCGCTGCTGCTGGACCAGGCGCTGGACGGCGTGGGCCGGGCTGGTCTCGCGCACGAGCGCGATGCACAACTGCCCGAGGAAAATGCCGATCAGGGTGGCCAGCGCGTCGCTCAGGTAACCGTCCAGCCCCTTCGCCGCATAGCCCGCCTGCAGATTGGCGTTGCCGATGGCCAGGGCCAGCATCAGCAGCGCCCGGGGCTGCGTGACCGCCCAGGCGCCGATCGGAAGAATGACCAGGGCCATGACGGCGAAGAACAGTTCGGTATTCTCCGCCAGGGGCAGCAGGCCGTAGGCCAGGACGCCTCCCAGCACCGAGCCCAGCGCCGCGAAGCGGAGGAAGGTGCCGATGGCCTGTTCGGCCTTGTCGGCATTGCCGAAGAACGCGATCGCCACCATGCCCATGATCAGGGCCGAGGCGCCATTGGTCCAGGCGGTGGCCCACCACAGTACGCAGATCGTGCCGAACGCGATGAGGATGCCGGCGCTTACCCTGACCGCCAGATTGAAATCGGGCCACAGGGGAAAGGGCCGGGATGCCCGCACGTCGCGGGCCAGCGCCTGCGGCATGGCGGCTCCGCGCTCGAGGAAGTCGGCGATCTGGCGCGTTTCGGCCCAGAGCGACAGCAGGTCCGTCGTCAGGTCGATGAAATTGCGGCGTATGAGCCGGGACCAGGCCTGGCCTGGCTGCTTCTCTTGCATGCTTTCGAGCGCGGGATCGGCGGTCTGTCCCGCCCGGGCCCGCAGGGCCACCGCCCGCTTCCAGTCGCGGAAGGTGGCTTTTTCTTCGGCCGTCCAGGCGGCCGCGTGGCTTTCTATTGCGGAGAGCAGCGGCACCATGCGCAGCAGCCGGCGCTGGATGGCGAACACGGCTTGCCGTTCTTGCGCCTGGACGAAAGGATCGAAGCCGAGCTGCCCGGCCAGGGTCGAGAGCGCCGTCAGGTCGGCAATGATGCGATGGCGGTCGTAGCGGGCGACGGCGCCCTCGGGCCGATCCGAAAGCGTGTCGTCGATCCAGGCCTGCATGTCCTTCAGCCAGGAACGCATCCGGTTCCGCATGACCGGGGCCAGCGAGCGCGGCGCCAGGATGCTGTCCACCACGGTGCAGCTCAGCAGTCCCACCCCGATCTCGCAGATCCGGGCGACGGCCGTATCGAACATGTTCTGCGGCTGGTCGATGCCGGACGCGACGATCAGCAGGAGCGTGACGGCGAATAGCTGGAACCCGTAGGCCCGGGGCGTCCGGTCGAGCACCGCGACGCCGAACGCGAAAACCGAAACCAACCCGGCACAGGCGAGGAGGAGGCTGGGCGCATCCGCAAGCGCGGACGCCAGGAGCAGGGCGCCGAAGCCGGCGGCCACGGTGCCCGAGGCGCGGTACATCGCCTTGGACCGTATCGCGCCCGACAGCGGATTCATCAGCGCGCAACAGGTGACGACCGCCCAGTAGCTTTGCGGAAACGCCAGGTGCACGGCCACGAGGTAGGCAAGCATCGCGGCCAGGTAGAGCTTGAGCGCGAACATCCACCGGGAGGCAGCCAGGGACATCATGTCCGGGCCTTCTCCTCGGCGCAATAGGCCAGGGCGTTGGCTTCCAGTTGCCGCAGTACCCTGACTGCCGTATCGATATCGTCGGGCGAGACGTCCCGCAGCAGTTCGGCCCGCAGCGCCTGGATGGCTTTTTCCACGCGCTTGGCCAGCGCGCTGCCCGACTTGGACAAGGAGACAGTCTTGCTTCTCCTGTTGTCTTGCAGACCCGCCCGCAACAGCAGGCCGGCGGCTTCGCCCTGGTCCAGCACGCGGACCATGGCGGCGGCGTTGATGCCGACCTCCGTGGCAAGAATCTTCTGCTGCGCCGTGCCCCCGTAGCGATGCAGCAACAGGACGACCGACCCCAGGGACATCGATAGGTCGTACTGCGACAGCACGGTGGTCGCCGCGACCACCCAGGCCCGCCGGGCGGGCTGGATGGATGTGGTGAACGACGTCAATAGCTTTTCGCGGTCTTGCATGAACATGGTTTCCGAAAAAGGGCGCATGAAAGGAGGATCCCTTTCAATGTGCCGGCTTTTTCATTTTATGTTCAAAAAGCAATGATTGACAAGTGAATTGTTTGGTGGCTCCGATTCGAAGGAAGTCCTGGGCGGACAGGCGTCAGGCGGCCCGCTGGCAGCGCACCAATCTGCCGGGCAACTCCTCCGTCGCGACGCCGTCGCGGTAGGTGACGCGGCCGTTCACCAGGGTGGCGCGGTAGCCGTCGGCGGTCTGGGTCAGGCGGCGTCCGCCGGCGGGCAGGTCGAAGACGGGGCGGGGGGCGTGCAGGCGCAGGTTCTGGTAGTCGATGACGTTGATGTCGGCCTTCATGCCCTCGGCGATCAGGCCCCGGTCCGTCAGCCCCACGGCCAGCGCATTGTTGCGCGTCAGCCTGTGCACCGCCCATTCGAGCGGCACCTTGCCGGCCTTGCGGTCGCGGGTCCAGTAGGCCAGCATCGAGGTGGGATAGCTGGAGTCGCAGATCATGCCGTAGTGTGCGCCGCCGTCGCCCAGGGCCACCAGGCTGTGGTCGTCGACCAGCATGCGCCGCACCGCGTCGAGGTTTCCTTCGGCGAAGTTGGACGCGGGGTTGAGCAGCAGCGCGTTGCCCTCGTTTTCCAGCAGCAGGTCGTAGGCCAGCTCGGCCACGCTGACGCCGAGCCTGGCGGCGCGGGCGGCCAGGGTCATGTCCGGGTCGGGCTCGTAGTTGGGCGGGTCGCCCAATGCGAAGCCGTTTTCATAGTTCGAAACCAGCACGATGAAGATCGGGTTGGTGTGGACGGGCTGCTCGGCAAGAATGGCCTTGCGGCGAGCCGGGTCCCGCAGGGCGGCGATGCGTTGCGGCAAGGGCAGGTCGTGGATCTCCTGGTAGCTGGGATGGAAGCGGAAGGGGTGCAGCGACAGCCCCAGGCCGAACAGCAGGCCCACCGGGCGGGGGAAGATCTGCGCCTTGATCGGCAGGCCGTCGGCCTGCGCCTGCCGGGTCAGGTCCAGCAGCTCCTCGTGCAGCCGCAGGTAGGGGGCTTTCTGCACCAGCGAGTAGCTCAGGGGCCGGCCTGAGGTTTCGGCGATCTGGCGCAGCAGCGCCATCTGCGCGGGCGCGTCCGAACCGCCATAGAAGCCGTCCGTGATGATCTGGAAGACGCCGCCCTCCGCTTCGCGCAGGCCCTGCGCCAGCGCCAGCACTTCTGCGTGGGCCGCGCCGATGGAGGGCGCCAGTTCGCCTTCGACGGTGCGGTGCCCCAGGTGCTGCGAGCTGCTGACGCCGATGGCGCCGGCCCGTACCGCGTCGCGCACGATCTCCGTCATTTTCCGCAGTTCGGCCGGGGTGGCGGGCTCGCGGTGTTCGCCGCGTTCGCCCATCACGTAGACCCGGATCGCGCTGTGCGGAACGTGGGCGGCGAAGTCGATGTCGAACTGGCGGTCCTGCAGGGAATCCAGGTATTCCGGAAAGGTTTCCCAGTTCCAGGGGATGCCCGCCGTCATGACGATCTCGGGAATGTCCTCGACGCCTTCCATGACCCGGATCAGGGTTTCGCGCTGGTCGGGCTTGCAGGGGGCGAAGCCCACGCCGCAGTTCCCGGTCACCACGGTGGTCACGCCGTGGTTGGAGGAAGGCATGAGCCGGTTTTCCCAGGTGACCTGGCCGTCGTAGTGTGTGTGGATATCGACGAAGCCGGGGGTCACCAGCAGGCCGGCCGCGTCGATTTCCTCGCGGCCCCGCTCCTCGACCGTGCCGATGCGCGCGATCTTGCCGCCCGCGATGGCGACGTCCGCGATGCGCGGCGCGGCGCCGCTGCCGTCGACCACGGTGCCGGAACGGATAACTACGTCAAATTCGCTGGACATATTGTCTCCTTGCTGTTTGCGGGCGTTTTGGCCGATGGGCCGGGCGCGCCGTTCACTGTCGGATGGCCTGATCGGCGCGTGCTACGCCGCCATGGCCAGGATTTCCTGCACGTCTTGCGGACCGCGTATCGGACGGGGGTTGCAGGGCACCCACGGCGTGCCCATGGCCTGCTCGGCGATGCCGGGAAAATGCCGGGGAGCGATTCCCACGGCGCTCAGGCGGCCGGGCATGCCGAGCCCGGCGATGAGCGTCTCCAGCAGCGCGTCGGGCGCCGCGCCCGGGGCGCCCAGCGCCGCCGCCACCTCCGCTTGCCGGCCGCCGTCGGCGGGCCGGTTCCAGCGCAGCACGGCCGGCAGCATCACGCACGAGGTATGCCCATGTGGGACCCCGTGCGCGGCGCCTAGCACGTAGCCGATGCCGTGGCTGGCGCCCATGGGAACGCCGCTGCTCACCGGCGCCATGGAGAGCCAGGCGCCCAGCAGGCAATCCAGCCGCGCGTCCATGTCTCCCGGATCCGCCTTGACCCGCGGCAGTCCGCGGGCCAGCAGGGCCAGGCCCCGCAGCGCCTGCGCGTCGGCATAGGGATGGGAGCGCGGCGAACATATCCCTTCCACGCAATGGTCCATGGCCCGCACGCCCGTGGATAGAAACAGGTCTGCGGGCGTGTGCCGGGTAATGGCGGGGTCCAGCACCACGGCGGAGGGCACCAGGTCGGGATGCCGGAACAGGTCCTTGCTGCGGCTGCGTTCGTCCGTCAGGCCGGCAATGGCCGAGAACTCGCCGGCGGACAGCGTGGTGGGCACGGCGATCTGCGCGATGGCGGGCGGCTGGCAGGCCGGCGGCGGGGCATCTCCGCAAGCGCGCAGCGCATCCAGCGCGGCGGGTTCGCGGATGCCGTTGGCAAGGCAAAGCCGCAGGGCCTTGCCGGCGTCCGTGACCGAGCCGCCGCCCACGGTGACGATGAGGTCGGCCTCCGCCTGCCTGGCGGCTTCGGCGGCGGCGATCACCGCCGCCCGGGGCGTATGCGCCGGCATGCCGTCGAAGATGGCGGCCGCCCGGTGTCCCAGGGCATCCTGGATGCTCGCGATTTCGGCGGTCTGCCGGCGCAGCGTGCCGCTGGACAGGACGAACACGCGGCGGGCCCCGGCCTGCGCGGCCATGTCGGCCACCGCCGCTGCGGCCGGCAATCCGAACACGACCTCCCGCATGCGGCTCAGCGCGACTTTGCCCGATCTGTTCATGGCTTGCTCTCCGTCGGGTCCATGGGATTCAGCCCACCGTGGCCTGGGCAAGCTGCACCAGCTTGCCCCAGCGCTCGAATTCCTGCGGCATCGACGAGGAGAACGCGGCGAAGTTCCGCACGACGGGCTCCAGCCCCTGCGCGGCACAGAATGACTTGAAAGCCGGCGAGTCGGCCCCTTGCGCCATCCCGTCCGAGAGCGCGCGCAGCGCGGCCGGCGGCGTGGTCCTGGGGGCCAGCGCGATGAAGGGTGAACTGATGTCGAAGCCGGCCAGGCCGGACTCCGCGACGGCGGGCGCCTCCGGCAGGTAGATCGACCGCGCCGCGCTGGTCACGGCGATCGCCTTCACGCGGCCTCCCTTGATGAGGGGCATCGCGGGCGCCATGCCCAGGAATCCCAGGGTCACCGCGCCGGACGATACGTCGATCAGGCCTTGCGATGCGTTTTTGTAGGGCAGGTGCTTCATCCGCGTGCCGGCCATGGCATTGAGCAGCGCGCCGCTGATGTGCGACAGGGTTCCGCTGCCCGCGGAGGAATAGCTCAGCGTGTCTTCGTGCGCCTTGGCCTGGGCGAGGACGTCCTCGATCGATTTGTAGGGAGAGTCGGGCGCGACCACCACCGCCAGGGTGGAGCTGCCGAACGACGCGACCGGCGCGAAGTCGTTCTGGGGATCGAAGGGCAGATTCTTGTAGATCCACGGCAGCACGTAATGATTGGCCGAGGTGATCAGGATGGTGGCGCCGTCGGGAGCGGCTTTCGCCACGAAATCGGTCCCGATCACGCCGCCCGCGCCGGACTTGTTTTCGACCACGACCGGAGTCTTCAGGGCGCTCTCGACTTCCCTGGCCATATATCTGCCCATCAGGTCCGCGCCGGTGCCGACGGAGCCGGGGACGATGAAGCGTATCGACGACGGGGCCGGGTTGGCGCGGGACTGGATTGCGGCCCCGGCCAGCAGCAGCAGGGGAGCCTTCAGAAGGGTGCGTCTGGCGATCATGCTTGTCTCCTTGGTCTGGCGGGCCGGTGCATTGCCGGTTGCCTGTGGACGCATTGAAGACCAGATTCCAGCGGCCAGAAACGCTGTCCGCGGGTTTGTTCCGTGCATTGGGGCGCGCGCCGTCTTTCTTCCGAGGTACGGGACGATGGGACCGCCGTGTTGACGCGGCCGGGGCCCGCAAGAATCATCGAGATCCCTTAGGAGGACCTGGAAATGACCGACATGCTGCAGAGGCTGCTCGACAAGGAGCAGATACGCGATGTGATGCTGCGCTACGCGCGCGGCGTGGACCGCAGGGATTGGGAGCTGGTGCGCTCGGCGTTCTACGCGGACTGCGTGGACGAGCATGCCGATTTCAAAGGCAAGCGCGATGAGTTCATCGCCTGGGTGAGGCAGCGGCACGACGTCGACGACTTCCGCAAATCGGCGCACCTGCTGGCCAATTGCCTGATCGAGTTCGCCGACGACGGCGTCGCGGCGGTCGAAACCTATTTCGTCGCGCGGCTGGAGCTGGGCGCCGCCGCGAGCGAGCATCGCGCCATGCTGGACCAGGGCCGCTCGAGCGGCGGCGGCCGCATGCGGGTGCAGGTCCAGGGTCGCTACGTGGACCGGTTCGAGAAGCGCGACGGCGAGTGGCGCATCGCGCGCCGCCGCACCGTCTTCGACACCTTGCAGTCGCAGACGCTGGAAGAGGGCGAAGGAGAACTGAACCCGTCCTGGCTGCTCGGCACCCGGGACCGCTCCGACCCGCTCAACGCCGCCCGCGCCGAAGCCGGGCTGCAAGCCGACCCGGGGAGGAACGATGCGCTTCGATAGCAAGGTGTACGTGGTCACGGGCGCGGGCGGGCAGGTCGGCGCGGCCGTCGCGGCCCATCTGCTGGAGCGGGGAGCGCGCGTCGCGCTGGTGGACGTGCGGCCCGTCGAGGCGCCCGCCGGCGCGCGCGCCTGGACGGCCGACCTGACTTCGCTGCCTGCCGTGCGGCAGGCGATGGCGCAGGCCGGCGAGGCCTATGGCGGCCTGGACGGCCTGGTCAACGTGGCCGGCGGCTTTGTCTGGCAGACCCTGGCGCAAAGCGAGGACCTGTCGGCATGGCAGCAGATGTACGCGCTGAACGTGATGACCTGCGTCACCGCGTCCAAGGCGGCGCTGCCGCATCTGCGCAACGGCGGGCGCATTGTGAACATCGGCGCCGCCGGCGCGCGGCGGGGCAGCGCGGGCATGGGGCCGTACGCCGCGGCCAAGTCCGCCGTGGCCAGCTTCACCGAGACGCTGGCCGACGAACTGAAGGAACGCCGCATTACGGTCAACGCGGTGCTGCCCGGGGTCATCGATACGCCGCGCAATCGCGCCGACATGCCAGGTTCCCCGTTCGACACCTGGGCCAGGCTCGATGAAGTGGCCGAGGCCGTGGGCTTCCTGCTGTCGGAGGCGGCGGGCGGCATCAGCGGCGCGCTGCTGCCCGTGGCGGGGCGCTTGTAGCGCCCCGCGCGGGAATCAGCCGGGCAGGCGGGCCGAGGGGAAATCCGGGGCCCGCTTGTTGCGCACCGCCTCCAGGCCCTCGCGCGCGTCCGCGCCCAGGAAGCCCAGCATTTCCATCGCCAGGGAGTTGTCGAAGATGGGGCCGGCCAGGCGCATCCAGTTATTGATGGACTTCTTGGTGGAGCGGATGGCCGACTGGCTGCCGTGCGCGAGCTTGGCGGCCACGGCCAGGGCCTTGTCCATCAGTTCCTCTTTGGGCACGCAGAAGGTCACCATGCCCAGGCGCTCGGCTTCCTTGCCGTCGATGAAGTCGGCGGTCATCAGGTAGTACTTGGCCTTGGCCACGCCGCACAGCAGCGGCCAGACGATGGCGGCATGGTCGCCCGCGCCCACGCCCAGGCGGACGTGGCCGTCGGTGAAGCGCGCCGTCTCGGCCATGACGCTGACGTCGGCCAGCAGCGCCACCGCCAGCCCGGCGCCGACCGCCACGCCGTTGATCGCGGAGATGATGGGCTTTTCGCAGGCGAGCATGTTGTAGACGATGTCGCCGGCTTCCTTCATCACCGTTGCGACCACTTCGGCGTTGCCCACCATTTCCTCGACCCAGCCCAGGTCGCCGCCCGCCGAAAACGCGCGTTCGCCCGCCCCGGTGACCACCACCACCTTGACGCTGGGATCGTCGTTGACGACGGGCCAGATCTTGGTGAGTTCCCAGTGCATGCGCGCGTTGGTGGCGTTCATGACTTCGGGGCGGTTCAGCGTGATCAGCAGGACGCCGTCGGGATGGCGTTCGAACAGGAGGAATTGGAAATCTTCGTATTTCATGATCGTCCGTGTATGAGTAGGCGGGCGGCGCGGGCGGTGGCGGGGCTCAGCGGCCCAGGGGCGGCACCGCGGGAGGGGGAGAGAAATGGTGCTGCCGGATCTTCCAGTCTTGCCCCTGGCGGGTCAGCAGCCACGAGGTCCGCAGCCGCGAGGCGGTGCGCAGGTCGGGACGCAGCACGAAGCTGAAGTCGCCGTAGCCCTGCGCCAGGAAATTGCCGGCGTCGAGCTGCAGCACATGCTGGTCCGCTAGTTCCAGCCTGCCGGAGAGGATTTCCCCGGCATACGAAAGAAAGTACTGCTCGATGGCGGGGCGGCCGACGGCATGCGACGGACGGCCCCCGAAAAACAGGGCATCGTCGGTGTATAGCGCGGCCAGCGCGCGGGCATCCCATTGCCGGGCGGCCGAATTCCAGCCCTGCAATACGGCGGCGAGCGCGGCGGAGAGATCGGGAGGCATGGCCATGGCCGGTCAGAGCTGGCCGGCCAGTTCGGGCACGACCGTGAACAGGTCGCCTACCAGGCCGTAGTCGGCCACGCCGAAGATCGGGGCTTCCGGATCCTTGTTGATGGCGACGATGACCTTGGAATCCTTCATGCCGGCCAAATGCTGGATGGCGCCCGAGATACCGACCGCCACGTACAGTTGCGGCGCGACGATCTTGCCGGTCTGGCCGACCTGCCAGTCGTTGGGCGCGTAGCCGGCGTCGACCGCCGCGCGCGAAGCGCCCAGCGCTGCGCCCAGCTTGTCGGCCAGCGGATCCAGGATCTTGAAGTTCTCGGCGCTGCCCAGGCCGCGGCCGCCCGAGACCACCACGCGCGCGCCGGCCAGCTCCGGACGGTCGCTCTTGG
>Ga0222420_100179_pt1 | contig 85634 bp, 94 predicted proteins | sample 3A2ome_FD_182470 | JGI IMG/M metagenome (GOLD analysis project Ga0222420, IMG submission 182470) | Enriched microbial communities from leaf-cutter ant dump, University of Wisconsin, Madison, United States - 3A200A (version 2) | ecosystem: Environmental > Terrestrial > Nest > Insects nest > Nest...
CGTAGCGCAGCCGCCCGGCCTGCAGCACCGTGTCCACGTACCAGCCTTCCTGGTGCTTCCAGGTGGCGTAGCCGCCCAGGTACTGGGTGCGCAGGTCGTTGCTGCCGGCCGCGTAGCCCACCAGGCCACGGGCGAAGCCGGTCACGCGCATGTCGCCCTCGAGCTGGCCCACGTACAGGCCCAGGCGCCAGCTCGCATCGGCCCACAGGTCGGTGCCGGCCTGGAAGCCCGACAGGCGCCCCTGGCTGGTGGGGCTGACGGTGCCCGGCTGGCTGATCGTGCGGTCCAGGCTGATGACGCGGCCCCAGGCCTGGCGGTAGCCCTGGGCGGGCGTGGAGACGTTGGCGCCGCTCACGCCGTCGTCGCCCACGCGCTGGTGCAGGTTGCCCAGCATCGCCAGGCCCGCCTCGCGCAGTTGCTCGGGCAGCGCCGCGAACAGCGGCACCTCGGCCCGGTACGTGGGCACGGGGACGAACGGGGTGCCCGTGCCACCGCCGGAGGTGCTGGAGCGCAGGTACCAGTTCTCGCCCGCGCCGCTGGCGTCGGCCGCATAGAGCCGGTACTCGTAGGCGCCGGCGTCCACGTGGCCGCCCACCAGGCTGAAGGCGTCGCGGGTGGTCTGGGCGGTGGTGGTGGCGCCGCCGGTAGCGCTGACGACCTCGATGCCGTTGCCGGTGGTCAGCGCGCCCAGGCCGCCCAGGTTGGTGATCTGCAGGTTGGTCGTGCCGCTGGCGATGGCCGTGCTGCCGCTGAGCACCAGCCGGTCGGTCGCGCTGGTGCTGTCGCCCAGGGCGGTGCCCAGGCGCAGGGTGCCGCCGTTGCCCACCCAGGGGCCAGTGACGGTCAGCAGCGTGCCGGGGGTGCTGCCCACCAGGCTCACGGTGCCGCTGTTGTTCACCGAGGCCAGGGTCTGGCTGTAGCCGGCCAGGTCCAGCGTGGCGCCGGCGGCCACGGTATGAGCCGAGGCGGCGCTGAAGGTGTTGGCTGCGCCGGCGCGCAGCGTGCCGGCCGCCACGTTCGTCGCGCCGGTGTAAGCATTGGCGCCGGTCAGCGTCAGGGTGCCCGCGCCGTCCTTGGTGAACGGACCGCTGCCGGAGAGGGTGCCCGTCAGCGTGAGCGTGCTGCCCGCCACGGGCGCCAGGCCGCCGCCGGCCACGCCCAGAGTGACGGCACGCGGGGTGGTGATGTCCGCCGTGGTCTGCAGGGTGCCGCCGTCGAGCGTGAGGCCGCCCGCCACGTCGCCCAGGGCGCCGTCGGCAGCGATCGACAGGATGCCCTGGCGGATGGTCCACGGCGTCAGCTCGGCCGTGGTGTTGAGCAGCGTCCAGGTGCTCGTGCCGGTCTTGATGAAGTCGGTGAAGCCCTGCAGCGCCGCGCCGCCGCCCAGGGGGCCGATCCGGGTGACGTCGAAGCTCGCGCTGGTCGCGCCGCCCAGACCCAGGGCGTTGCCCGTCCCGTCGGCGAGCACCGCGCCCGCGAACCCGTAGCCGGCCTGGAGTTCGAGCGTGTTGCCGTTGCCGGTGATGCGCACCGCCTCCGCCTGCGTGGCGCCGTCGCCCGACAGGCCGCCGGCGATCATGCCGGCGTTGACCAGCGTGTTGCCGTCGCCGGTGATGCGCACCCCCACGCCGCCAGCGCCGGCCTGGCCGTTCGGCACGCCGGCCACCGTGCTGATGCCGCCCGTGCCGCCGCTGCCCCCCTGGACCACGCCAGCATTGAAGATGTTCTGCCCCGTGCTGATGGCGTTGATGCCGTCGCCGCCGCCGCCGCCGTTGCCCGGCACGCCCTCGGGGCCGGGCTGCGTTCCCATGGGGCCGGTGGCCACCGCGTTCGCACCGCCATTGCCGCCGACGCCGCCGGTGATGCTGCCGCCGGCCTGGTTGTTCAACGTGCCCGAAACCAGCGTGACGCCGTTGCCGCCGCCGCCGCCGCCGCCCCCGCTGGGGCCGTAGTACGACGCCACGCCGCCGATGCCGGCGCTGCCGCCCTGGCCGCCGGCGCCGCCGCCGATCGCGCCGCTGTTCGTCACGGTGCCGGTCGTGTCCATGTACAGGCCGGTACCGCCGCCGCCGCCGCCACCGCCCTGCGAGAACGAGAGCCCGCCGGCGCCGCCGGCGCCGCCCGTCAGGCTACCGGTGTTGGCGAAGCTCGTGCCGGCGCCGTTGAGCACGGCGCCATAGCCACCGGCGCCGCCGCCGCCGGCCGCCCAGTAGCCGTCGCCCCCCGCACCGCCTTGCCCGCCAACGATCGTGCCGGCATTGGACGTGGGCTCGGTCGCGCCCTGGAAGCCGCCACCACCACCGCCGCCATAGCCATCCGGCGCCGTCACGGACCCGCCGGCCTGGCCATCGGGCGCCACGCCGGTGCCGGCCGCACCGCCAACGCCATTGGGGGGTGAACCCACGCCCACGGCATCGGCACCTGCCGTCGGTCCGCCGGGATTGGCCGCCCCACCCGCGCCGCCGTAGGCGTTCACGCTGTCGTCGTTGAACCCGCCCTGCCCGCCTTGGCTGTCGTTGCCACCCGCGCCGCCGTACACCACGTAGCCCAGGGGCGTCGGATGGCCGCCCAGCCCGCCCTCGCCCGCCCAGGCGGGAAGCGCCAGGGCCGCGGCCACCGCGGTCATGCCGAGTTGCAGCAGCCTGCTGCTCCGGCGGGTACTGCGGCCGTGCCCGCGGGCGGTTTCGCTCACGGCCTGCCACTGGCCGGTGGCCCGGTTGAAAACGACGCGATGGATCCGGTTCATCTGAAAGCTGCCTCCGAAAGGAAGAGAAATGGGCGGTGCGCCGACCCGACGTGGCGGGCCCGTGACCTGAATTCGAATCCGATATGTTACTTTCTTCGTAAATACTAAAGTTCACATTCCTCGGAAAAGGTCGCCGAACCGGCAGGCACGCCGGGTTCCCGGGCGGCACTGGCATCGATTTCGCTTGGCCTCCAGCCACGACAACAGCGGGAGATGACCGCATGGCCAGGATCGCGGCCGGCGTCGGGCCGGGCTTTGCACAGGTGGTGGTGCTGGTGGGCGCCACCGGCGACCTGTCGCGCCGCAAGCTGCTGCCGGGGCTGTTCCACCTGTGCAGCGCAGGCTTCATTCCCGACTGGCGCATCGTCGGCGTGTCGCTGGACGAGATCGACGCGGACGGCTTCCGGGCGGCCGCGCGCGCGGCGCTCGACGAATTCGGCAGCCGCCGGAAGGACCCCGAGGCCTGGGCGCTTTTCGCGCAGCGGCTGGACTACGTGCCGCTGTCGGCCGGCGCGGCGGGGCTCAGGGCGGCGGTCGAGCGGGCGGAAGCCTCGCTGGGCGTGGACTGCCGGCGCCTGCACTACCTGAGCGTGCCGCCCAGCGCCGCCCTGCCGGTGGTGCGCATGCTGGGCGAGGCGCAGCTGGTGGAGCGCGCGCGCATCGTGATGGAGAAGCCCTTCGGCACCGACCTGGCCAGCGCGCGGGTGCTCAACGGCCGGCTGCACGAGGTCTTCGAGGAGGAGCAGATCTTCCGCATCGACCACTTCCTGGGCAAGGAGCCGGCGCAAAACATCCTGGCCTTCCGCTTCGCCAACGGGCTGTTCGAGCCGATCTGGAACCGCAACTTCATCGACCACGTGCAGATCGACGTGCCCGAGACGCTGGGCCTGGGCCGGCGCGCCGGCTTCTACGAGCAGACCGGCGCCTACCGCGACATGGTGGTCACGCACCTGTTCCAGATCCTCGGCTTCATGGCGATGGAGCCGCCCACCGCGCTGGAGCCCGCACCCATCGGCGAGGAGAAGAACAAGGTCTTCCGCAGCATGCTGCCGATCCAGCCGCAGGCGGTGGTGCGCGGCCAGTACAGCGGCTACCGGCAGGAGGAGGGCGTGGACCCGGACTCCGACACCGAGACTTTCGTCGCGCTGAAGTGCCACATCGACAACTGGCGCTGGGCCGGCGTGCCTTTCTTCCTGCGCACCGGCAAGCGCATGGCCGAGGGGCAGCGCGTCATCTCGATCGCCTTCCGCGAGCCGCCCAAGAGCATGTTCCCGCCCGGCAGCGGCGTCGGCTCGCAGGGGCCGGACCACCTCACCTTCGACCTGGCGGACGCATCGAAGATGTCACTGAGCTTCTACGGCAAGCGGCCCGGGCCGGGCATGCGGCTGGACAAGCTGAGCCTGCAGTTCGCGATGCATGACACCGGCTACGTGCACGAGGTGCTGGAAGCCTACGAGCGGCTGATCCTCGACGCCATGCGCGGCGACCGCACGCTCTTCACCACGGCCGAGGGCATCGAGCGGCTGTGGGAGGTCTCGCAGCCGCTCCTGGACAACCCGCCGCCGGTGCGGCTGTACGAACCGGGCTCGTGGGGCCCGAAGCCGATCCACCAGCTGATCGCGCCGCACGCCTGGCGGCTGCCCTTCGAGCGGGCGTGGCGCAGCCCGAACAGGATGGGCGGATGAATCCTCGCAGGAGCCTTGCGCCGCTCCCCGGGCAGCGGCGCCCTCGGGGCTGAGGCCGGCCGACCCGGGCTCCGGGGTCAGTCCTTCGCCACCTGCAGCACCAGCTTGCCGAAGTTCTGCCCGCTGAAGAGCCGGCCCAGCGCCTCGGGGAAGTTCTCCAGACCCTCGACCACGTCCTCGCGGCTCTTCATGCGGCCGTCCTTCAGGTAGCCGGCCAGCTCGGCGATCGCCTGCGGGTAGCGGTCGGCGTAGTCGAAGACGACCATGCCCTCCATCCGCGCGCGGTTGACCAGCAGGCTCAGGTAGTTCTTCGGCCCGGCCGACGGCAGGCTGCCCGCGTTGTTGTACTGGCTGATGGCGCCGCAGATGACGATGCGCGCCTTGCGCGCGAGCTTGGCCATCACCGTGTCGAGGATCTCGCCGCCGACGTTGTCGAAGTACACGTCCACGCCCTGGGGCGCGTGCTGCTTCAGCCCCTCGCGCACCGCGCCGGGGCCGGCCTTGTAGTCGATGCAGGCGTCGAAGCCGAGCTCCTTGACCACCCACTCGCACTTGGCCGCGCCGCCGGCGATGCCGATGGCGCGGCAGCCCTTGATCTTCGCCAGCTGGCCGACGGTCTGGCCGACCGCGCCCGCCGCGCCGGAGACGACGACCGTGTCGCCCGCCTTGGCCAGGCCCACGTCGAGCAGGCCGAAGTAGCCGGTCATGCCCGGCATGCCCAGCACGTTGAGCCACTGGCTGGCGGTGCCGGCCCGCAGATCGACCTTCGCCAGGCCGCTGCGCCTGACTTCGTCGACCGGCACCAGCGCGTAGTCCTGCACACCGAGCGTGCCGTACACCACGTCGCCTTCGGCGAAGGCCGGGTTCTTCGAGGCCACCACGCGGCCGATGCCGCCGGCGCGCATCACCTCGCCGATGCCCACCGGCGGGATGTAGCTCTTGCCTTCGTTCATCCAGCCGCGCATGGCCGGGTCGAGCGAGAGCATCAGCGTCTTCACGAGCACGCCGCCCTCGGCCGGCTCGCCCACGGGCTCCTCGGTGAAGCTGAAGTTCTCGCGCGTGGCGGCGCCCTGCGGGCGGCTGGCGAGGCGGAACTGGCGGTTGGCGGCGGCGCTTGGCATGACGGTCTCCTGGTGGGTCTTCTGGCGAGGGAGGCCATGCTAGTCGCACGGCCATGGCCATGGGGTTGCGCAAGCGACATCCGGCCGACCAGGGTGGGTGCGTCTGCAGTGCCATCAAGGGGACAACGGCCCCGCGCCCGACCGATGCCGCAAGGCTAGGATCGGAGGACAACGAAAGGGAGGACCGATGGTGACCGACAGCGCGGAGGCGATCTGCCCCAACATCACCAATGAAGAATTCGCCGGCCGCATGCTGCGCTTGCGGGACGCCTGCGTCGGGCTGGTCGAACGCCGCCTCTCGGGGCTGCGCCGCTGGGACGCCGAGGAGCAGGCCCGCGCGAAACAATGGTTCGGGAGGAGCGACGCGGCCACGCGCACCCAGCTGGAACGGGGCTATGCCGCATGCGTCCGGGTACTGCAGCTGCTCGGGCCGGCCAATTTCGTCCGGCTCTCCGCCCAGAGCATGCGGCTGGTGGGCTGCGTGCTCGACGACCGCCGGCAGGCCAGCGACATCGTCGCAGCGGCATGCCGCCCGGACACCGCCACCCACACCATCGCCATCAACCTCGGCTTCTGCGCCCTTCGCGAAAGGTCGAGCGCCACGGATTCGCAGCTGTCCACGCTCCTGCACGAGGTGACGCACTTCGAAGACACCTTTGGCTCGACCGACCTGGCCTACACGATGTGGAGCGCGCTGCGCCTGGCGAGGTCGAACGCCGCGGTGGCGATCTCCAATGCAGACAACCTGGTGGGGTACGTGGTCCATGGCGACTAGGCTGGCCCGGCTGGCGTGCTGCCTTTGCATGATGGCGGCGAGCCCTGCGATCGCCTGTTCGGTGGTCGTGCAATGGCGCCTCCCCTTCGATCCGGGAACGACGGAGACATCGGCCCGGCACGTCGCCGAGCTGGCCTCCTGGCTAGGCGAAGCGGCACGGGGCAGGCTGCGCTTCGACGCGGTGCTGGTGGAGGGCTTCGCGCCCGCGACAGCGCACAACGCTCGGGATCTGGCCGACAGGCGGGCGCGCAAGGTCCGCCGCATGGTCCGAGCCTTCACGGGCAGCGCCCTGCCCGTGGAGATCCATGCCAGCGTGGTGCCGGGAAGCAGCCCGGACGGCAGCGACGATGCAGTGATCCAGCTGGCGCCATCGGCCACCACCGCTGCGGCCGGCTGTCCCGGGCCGAACTGAATGCAGTGGTCGCAGCCGTCGCTCTTTCTTTGACGAGATCGGCTTCCAGCGCCCGCCGGGCGGGTGCGAGCAGGCCTCAGTGCAGGTCGACCTCGACCGCCAGCCCCGGCTGCGCGTTGCGCAGCGACAGCGTGCCGCCGTGCGCCTGCGCCACCAGCCGGCACAGGTACATGCCCAGGCCGACGCCGCCGGCGGCGCGGGTGCGGGCGCTGTCGGGGCGGTAGAAGGGCTCGGCCAGGCGGGCCAGCTGTTCCTCGGGCACGCCGGGGCCGAAGTCGCGCACCTCGATGCACACGCCGTCGCCCTGCTGCCGCGGGAACAGGCGCACCACCGGCGCGCGCGCCGCGCCGGCGCCGTGCCGCAGCGCGTTGTCCAGCAGGTTGCGCAGCAGCAGGCGCACGCGGGCGCGGTCCAGCGGCAGGCCCGGCAACGCCGGCGCGGCGTCGATCTCCACCGCCTGGGCACCCGGCACGCCGCGCGCGTGCAGCTCGTCGATCACCTCGCGCGCCAGCAGGGCGAGCTGCACCGGCTCGCGCTGCAGCGCGGCGTGCGGGCTGGCCAGGCGCTCGCTTTCCAGCAGGTCGCTGATCAGGTCGCGCATCTCGCCCAGGTCCCGCAGCAGGGCCTCGCGCTCGGCCGCGCCCTCGGCGGTGTCGGGCAGCAGCTCGGCGTTGAGCCGCGCCCGCGTGAGCGGCGAGCGCAGCTCGTGGCTGACGGCCAGCAGCAGCGCGCGCTTGGCGTCGAGCATGGCCTGGATGTCGCGCGCCATGGTGTTGATGCGGGTGGCGAGGTCGCCCAGGTCGTCGCAGCCGCGCACCGGGATGGGCTGGCCGAACTCGCCGCGGCCGAAGCGCTCGGCGCCCTGGCGGATATCGATGAGCGGCCGCAGCAGGCGGCTGATGGCGGCATATACCAGCACCACGACCAGCAGCAGCACGCCCAGCGTGCGCCAGCCGGCGGCGCGCGGCGCCATGTCCCACATCTGCGGCGCCCAGCCGAAGGTGATGCGGTGGCCGTCGGCCGACTGGCGCACGTACCAGCGGTCCTGCGCGTCGCCTGCTTCGCCGTCGTGGAAGAAGTCGGGCTTGCGCAGGCCGGGGTGCGAGTTCCAGTTCACCTTCGGCCCCTCGATGCGCAGCGTGATGGGCAGCCGCGCCACCAGCGCCTGTGCCCGGGCCACGTCGGGCGGCGTGCCGAGCTCGGCCACGATGCGGTCCTCGTAGTCGGTCAGCAGCGGCTGGGCCACCACGCTCCATCCGGTGGAGAAGGAGTGCTTCATGCCGCCGACGAAGACGCCGGCCATCACCAGCGCCAGCACGACGAACCACATCACCAGCCGCAGGCGCAGCGAGCGGCGCCACTGCCGGCGCACGGCCGGACGGGGGTGCGGGCGCGCTTTCAAGCCTTCCTCATGCCGCCGGCGACGGCGCGACGGCCAGCGTGTAGCCGGCGTTGCGCAGCGTCTTGATGCATTCCAGCGGCTCCAGCTTGCGGCGCAGGCGGCTGACGACGATGTCCACCGCGCGGGTGTAGAGCTCGGCCTCGTGGCCGCGCAGGCGGTTGAGGATGTCGTCGCGGCCGAACACCTTGCCGGGCTCGGACGCCAGCAGCGCCAGCAGCTCGAACTCGGTGCCGGTGAGCTCGATCACTTCGCCGTGGCGCTGCACCTCGCGCCGGTCCAGGTCGATCGCCAGGCCGTCGAACACCAGGCGCTGCGCGGGCGCCGCCGCGGCCGGCCGGGCGCGCTGGCGGCGCAGGATGGTCTGCACCCGCGCCACCAGCTCGCGCGGCTCGAAGGGCTTGGGCAGGTAGTCGTCGGCGCCCAGCTCGAGGCCGACCACGCGGTCCATCACCTCGCCGCGGGCGGTGAGCATGACGATCGGGATGTCGCTCTCGGCGCGGATCTGGCGGCACAGCGCGAAGCCGTCCATCTCGGGCAGCATGACGTCGAGGATGACGGCGTCGTAGCCGCCGCCGCCGGGCCGCCCCAAGGCGGCGGGCGCCCCCTCGGGGGGCAGCGAACCTCGCGCAGCGGGGAGCGTGGGGGCCGCAGCCTCGCGCAGCCGCGCCAGGCCTTCGCTGGGCCGCTGCGCGCTGTCGAGCGTGCAGTCGAAGCGCGCGAAATACGTGGCCAGCGGCGGCGCGAGGTGGACGTCGTCGTCGATCAGCAGGATGCGCGGCATGGCGGCATTGTGCGACGGCTGCCACAGGGCGGCGAGCATGAGTCCGCTGGGCATCGGTTCACCATGGATCGCGCGGGCCCAGCCGCCCCAGGTGGGTGAAGCCGAAGCCCTGCGCGTACTTCAGGCCGTAGCCCAGCGCGCGGTCGAAGCCGATGTGGGCCAGCCAGACCAGCGCCACGGCGCCCCACGCGGCCGACGGCAGCGCCAGGGCCGCGAGGCCGGCCAGCACCGGCCCGGCGAGGCTGTGCGTGGCGTTGTACGCCAGCGCGCCCGCGCGCGGCCCGGCCAGGTAGGCGAGGAAGGCGGCATCGGGCAGCAGGAACAGCAGCGCGAAGCGGCCCCAGCCGGCGCCCTGCGGTACGGCCCATTGCGCATAGGCCGCGACCGCGAAGGCCAGCAGCGCCAGCCCCTCGGCGCGCAGCAGCCAGCGCACGCCGCCGTGCACCGCGCCGGGCTCGGCCGGCGCCGCCGCGGCGGGCCGGGCAGGCCCTGCCAGGGGCCAGGCGCGCAGGCGCTCAGCCATGGCGGCCCCAGCGGCGGCCGCCGCGGTCCATGAACTCGCGCACCTTCTGCTGCTGCGCGGGGTTGAGGCTGTCGAAGAAATCGCCGACGGCGGCGATCACGTCGGCGCTGCCCGTGCGCACGGCGGCCGTCTTCTCGTCCACCAGCTGCGCGGCGCGCTGCCGGTCAAGCTTGTCGGCGGCGAACAGCGACTTGAACTGCGAGCGCGGCTCGCCGCCACCACCGGCCTCGCGCACGGCCTTGCGCTGCGCCTGCAGCCTGTCGGCCAGCACGTTGAGCTTGGCGCGCTGGGCGGCATCGAGATCGAGCCGGCTGCTCATGCGCTCGACGATGCGATCGCGGAATTCGGCGCTGTCGGCGGCGCCCCAGCCATGGCGGTGCCCTGCGCAGCCGGCCAGGCTGCCGGCCACCAGGGCGCCACCGAAGAGGCCGAACAGGCTGCGTCGGATCCAGGCTTTCATGAAAGCTCTCCTCGTACGGGGTGGAACAGAACGGGGCTCAGAAGCGGCTGGAGGCCCGGCCGGCCGCCGAGGCCCGCACGTCCACCGGGTTGGGCAGGGTGGAGACGACCTGGCTGTTCACGCGCGAACCGGCGCTGATGTTCTGGTCCGGCGCATACGCGGCGCGCACCGCCTCCGCACGCACCTGCTGGCGGTCGCGCGGCGCGGCAGGCGGGGCCTGGACCAGCGAGGCCGACGAGACGTTCTGGTTGGGCGCGTGCGCGGCGGCGACGGCCTCGGCCTGCACGGCGCTGCGGCCGAGGGCCGACGCGGGCGCCTGCACGCCCTGGTATTCCTCCGCCTGGACGGCAGCGGCGCCCAGCAGGGCGATGGCGGACACGGCGAGGAAGCGGGTGCGGATGTTCATGCTGAAGACTCCGGAAGAACGATGGGTTGAAGGAGGCCTCATCGTGCGCGGGCAGCGCCGCCGGCGGTTTTCAGCGCGGTCTCGTTGTGTTTCGTTTCTTTGCGGCGCCGGCCGGGCTCAGTCGAACAGCAGGCCGAGCACGTGCTCGTCGACGTAGTCCTGGTCGCCGGCGCGCTTGTAGAAGCGGCGCAGCGTGCCCTCGTGCACGAAGCCCATGCGGGCGTAGAAGCGCAGGGCGCGCGGGTTGTCGCTCTCGGCGTACAGCTCGACGCGGCGCACGCCGTCGGCGCGCAGGCGCCCGAGAACGTCGCCGATCATGGCCTGGGCGATGCCCTGGCCGTGGCGGCGCGGATCGACCGCCAGCGTGCCCAGCATCGCCACGTGGCTGGCGCGGCCCGGGTAGCGCGTGACGCGGTAGAAGCCGGCCACGCCGCCGTCCACCTCCCACACGTGAAAGCCACCGCTTCGCAGCATCTCCTCGAACAGCGGCTCGAACTGCGCGAGCGGCATCGGCTCGTAGGTGAGGTAGGGCGAGACGGCCTCGTGCACGTAGATCGCGTGCACGGCGGGCAGGTCGTCGGGCCGGGCCGGGCGGCGCATGCGGCGGGCGGCTTTCAGTCCTCGGCCAGCATCGCGGCCGGGTCGTCCGAGGCGATCACCTGCTGTGCCCAGGACGCGAGCTTGGTCGTGTCGGCGCGCAGCACCTCCTGTTTGACCGCCAGGATCTGCGAGGGATGCATCGAGAAGCTGCGCAGGCCCAGGCCCAGCAGCAGGCGCGTGAAGCCGACGTCGCCGGCCATCTCGCCGCACACGCTCACGCCCTTGCCCTGGCGGCGCGCCTCGGCAATGGTGTCGGCCAGCAGCCGCAGCACCGCCGGATGGCAGGGGTCGTACAGGTGCGCCACCGTCTCGTCGGCGCGGTCGATCGCCAGCGTGTACTGGATCAGGTCGTTGGTGCCGATGGACAGGAAGTCGAAGTAGCGCAGGAAGACGTTCAGCGTCAGCGCCGCGGCGGGCACCTCGATCATCGCGCCCAGCTTCACGCGGCCGTGCGCCACGCCGCGCGCGTCGAGCTGGGCCCGCGCCTGGTCGATCAGCGCCAGCGTCTGGCGGATCTGGCTGGCGTGGCCGAGCATGGGGATCAGCAGATGCACCTCGCCGTGGGCGGCCGCGCGCAGGATGGCCCGCACCTGCGTGAGGAACATCGCCGGCTCGGACAGGCTCCAGCGGATCGCGCGCAGGCCGAGCGCGGGGTTCAGGTACTCGGGGCGCGCCACCTTGCCGTCGAGCGGCTTGTCGGCGCCGATGTCGATGGTGCGGATGGTCACCGGCATGCCGCGCATGCCCTCGACGGCGCGCACGTAGGCGGCGTACTGCTCGTCCTCGTCCGGCAGCCGCGTGAGGCTGCGCGACTCGCGGCCCATGAACAGGAACTCGCTGCGGAACAGGCCCACGCCCACCGCGCCGGCCTTGACGGCGCCCTCGGTGTCCTCGGGCAGCTCGATGTTGGCGAGCAGCTCGATGCGCTGGCCGTCGAGCGTGACGGCGCTCTTGTGCCGCAGCCGCCACAGGCGCTCGCGCTCCAGTTCGCCCTGGCGCTGCTTGAAGCCGTACTCGGCCAGGATGATGGGCGAGGGATCGACGATCACCACGCCGGTGTCGCCGTCGATGATGACCCAGTCGTCCTGCCGCACCAGGTGGCTGGCGGTGCGCGCGCCCACCACCGCGGGGATGTCCATGCTGCGCGCCACGATGGCGGTGTGCGAGGTCTTGCCGCCGACGTCGGTGACGAAGCCGGCAAACACGCTCTTCTTGAACTGCAGCATGTCGGCCGGCGACAGGTCGTGCGCCACCAGCACCAGCGGCACGTCGAAGCCCTCGTCGCCATCCACCTCGTCCTCGCCGCGGGCCTTGCGCCTGGGCGGCGGCGGCGCCAGCACGGCGGCGGTGCCCTTCATCTGGCGCAGCAGGCGCTCGACCACCTGCTCCAGGTCGGCCTTGCGCTCGCGCAGGTACTCGTCCTCCATCTCGTCGAACTGGCGCGCCACCACTTCCAGCTGGGTGGTGAGGGCCCATTCGGCGTTGTAGAGGCGTTCGGTGATCCAGTGCTTGACGCCGTCGGACAGGGCGTCGTCCTGCAGCAGCATCTGGTGCACCTCGATCATGGCGCCCAGCTCGTGCGGGGCGTCCTTGGGGCTCATCTGCGCCACGTTGTCGTGCAGGCGGCGCAGCTCCTCGGCAACGGCGTCGCGCGCGGTGCGCACCCGGTCGATCTCGGCCGCCACCTCCTCCGGCTTGACGAAGTAGTGCGCCACGTCCACCCGGCTGGACAGCACCCGCACCGCCCGCCCGATGGCGATGCCGCGCGCGACCGGCAGGCCGTGGATGGCGATGGTCATGGCGCCGTACCCATGGCCGGACTCACTCCCCCTCGCCGAACTTGTCGTTCATGAGGGCCACCAGCGCGTCCATGGCCTGCTGCTCCTGCGGGCCGTCGGTCTCCAGTTCGACCGTGGCGCCCAGGCCCGCGGCCAGCATCATCACGCCCATGATGCTCTTGGCGTTGACGCGCCGCTCGCCGCGCGAGATCCACACTTCGCAGGGGAAGCCGCCGGCCAGCTTGGTGAGCTTGGCCGATGCGCGGGCATGCAGGCCCAGCCTATTGCTGATGGTCACGGATGTCTTGATCACTGTAGGTTCTTCTCACCTGGTTCTGGGGTGCCGCCACCGCCACCTGCATCACGCCAGCCGTCCCTCCGGCGATGGCGCGCTGCACCTGCGCCTCCAGCGGCTCGTGGCGGTAGGTCACCGCCCGCAGCAGCATCGGCAGGTTGACGCCGGCCACCAGGCGCGAGCGCACGCCGTCCACCAGCTGCTGCGCCACGTTGCAGGGGGTGGCGCCGAACACGTCGGTCAGCACCAGCACCTGCGAGCGCGGCCCGCGGCCCAGCTGCTGGGCCAGCAGGATGCGCCCGGCGCCCAGGGTCTCCTCGGGCGAGACGTTAGGCAGCACGTCGAGCGCGGCCACCCAGGGGTCGGCATCGGGGAAGACGTGCAGCGCGCACTGCCGCAGGGCGTTCGCCAGCGGGGCGTGGGCAACGATGAGGATGCTGTTCATGCAGCGGTGGTGAAGCGCCTCCATCATACGGGCGCGCTCTGCCGGGGCCCTGTCCGGCGCCGCCTGGGGCCGCTCATGGCCTGCCCGCCGCAGGCCTATTTCTCGAAGGAGGCGGCGTGGACGGTGTCGTGCTCGTTGCGCGCGAAGGGATGGGCGATCTTCAGCCGGGCCGCCGGGGCCGACAGGCCGACCACCGCGATGCCCTGTTCGGTGGCGAAGACCAGTTCGCCGCCGGCCAGGGCCACCACGTTGGACAGGGGCCTGAGCTGCGGATCGACTGGGTAGCGGGCCCGCTCCCGGCCCTGCGCATCGAGCACGAAGACGAAGCCCTCGGTGTCGCCGGTGACGCCGGCCTCGTCCGCCGCCCACCGGCGGATCGGCTGGCCGGGCGCATAGGTCCAGCGCTCCTGGCCGCTGGCCGCGTCGAGGCCGACCAGGGCGTCGCCCTTCTCGTCCTCCTGGCGCACGCCGACGATCAGCGTGCCCCGGACCAGCGCGGTGCTGCCGTTGTCGCTCGGCGCCAGGCGCGGGTAGCGCTCCGACCGGTAGGTCCAGCGGAACACCTGCGGCCGTCCGGTGAAGGAGTTCTGCGGGTCCATGATGTCGCCCTCGCCGGCCACGTTGCCGTGCGCGTCGAGCGGCAGCGCGTAGAAGCGGCCGCGCTCGTCGCCCAGGTAGAGCGTCTGGCCGTCGCTCTGCATCTGCGCGTACAGCGGCGCCTCGAAGGCGGCGTCCTCGTGCAGGCCGTAGCTGGTGGCCACGCCCTGGCGGGTGTACTTGCTCAGGTAGACGGCCGAGTTGACGAAGACGTTGCCACGGCACAGCACCGGCGCGAAGAGGTTGAAGTTGGTCTCGATGCCCTCGCTCGCGACCAGGCTGCCGTCGCTCCGGTTCACGACGGCGAAGCGCGGCTCGAAGCGGCGCGGCTGGCCCGCGCTGGCGATGTAGAGGCGTTCGCCGTCGATCAGCGGGCGCGACAGGTAGTAGGGCCGCAGGGACGGATCGATGGTCACGCCGCCCTCGCCGTCGCCGACCGCGTCGGCGACACCCGCGGCGGTGTTGGCCAGATGCGTCCAGCGGACCTCGCCGGTGGCGGCGTCGAAGGCGACCAGCTTGCCGCTCTCGAAAGGCAGGTAGATCGTCGTGCCGTCGTCGGCGAAGGTGTTGCGGTTGCCCTCGGCGTCGGCCTTGGAGGCGTAGGTCCAGCCCACCGACGCGGTGTTCAGGTCGAACTGGACCAGCCGGCCCTCGCTGGACACGACCAGGCGCTGGACGGCGTGCGGCGGCGGTGCGGCCGATTCGCGGGCCGGGCGGTCCTGGCAGCCCAGCAGGCCGGCGGCCAGGATGGCGAGGGCCAGGGTTCTGGCGGTCTTCTTCAGCATGGTGGCTGCTCCCTGTGTGGTTGGTCGTCGTGGCGTGCGGCGGGCCTCAGCGCAGCTTCAGTCCCTCGAAGAAGGTGCTCGCGGCCTCGGCCTCCGAGGGGCGGCCGAGCAGCGTCGCCTGGTAGAGGGTGAGCGTGCCCCGTGCGTCGGCATGGGCGAACCAGCGCATGCGGGCCTCGGCCGGCGCGCCGCCCGCGCCGCCTCGTGCGACGAGTTCGACCGGCGCGGGCGCCTCGGCCGCGCGCGGCTGCGCGACAGGCGCCTCGCTCAACTGCGCCCCAGCCCACTGGCGGCGCGTGGCGGCGCGCCAGGCCTCGGCGCGGCGGCCGGCCTCGGCCGCGTCGCCGGCGGGCAGGCGTGCCACCGCGAAAGTGGCGCCGCCGGCCTCGCAGCCGACCATGTCCAGCGGCACGGCGGCGTCGCCCACCGGCAGGGTGCGCTGCGCCCGGTCGGGCTTGCAGGGCAGCAGCGCGGTCAGCGTGTCGTCCAGCGGCACCTCGCGCCAGTTGAAGACGGGGCTGCAGCCCGTGGCCGTCAGCAGGACGCAGGCGGCCAGGGCCAGGGGGTGCAGGCGGGAAGTCAAGGGCGGTGCTCGGGTACGGGGCAGGCGCCCGGCGCCGGACCGGTCGCGGAACTAAAATCCACGCCGCTCCATCGACCGGACACCATGAAGACCAAAGCCCTCTATGTTGCCGCATTCGTCGCCGCCCTGGCGGCGGGTGCCGGGGTCTATGCGGCGATGGGCGCCTCGCCGGCGCCTCCCGCCACCTTCGTCCTGCTCGACGGCAGCCGCAAGACCACCGAGGACCTCAAGGGCAAGGTCACGCTGGTGAACTTCTGGGCCACCAGCTGCGTGACCTGCGTCGCCGAGATGCCCCGGGTGATCGCCACCTACGACAAGTACAAGGACCGGGGCTACGACACGCTGGCGGTGGCGATGAGCTACGACCCGCCCAGCTACGTCGTCAACTTCGCCGAGACGCGCAAGCTGCCCTTCAAGGTGGCCATCGACAACACCGGCGCGGTGGCCAAGGCCTGGGGCGACGTGCAACTCACGCCCACCACCTACGTGGTCAACAAGCGCGGCCAGATCGTCAAGCGCTACGTCGGCGAGCCCGATTTCGCCGAACTCCACCAGCTGATCGAGAAGCTGCTGGCCGAGGCCTGAGCCGGCCCGCGCGGCCCCGCCGATCTCCTGATCGGCAGCCCCAGGTCCGCGCAGGCCAAGGAGAAGGTGAGCGCCTACTCCCTGAAGCTGTCATGGCAGTTCTTGCAGGCAGCGCCCGCGCTGCCGATGGCGGCCTTGATGGCGGCCAGGTCGCCGGTCTTCGCCGCCACCGCGAGCTTGCCGACCTCCTCCTTGCCGCGCTCCTGGGCGGCCTTGAACTTGTCGGGCTCGGACCACACCGCCGGACGCGCCTTGCCGCCCTCGGTGCCCGGGCCGAAGGCGGCCCAGGGCAGCTGGATCAGCTCGGCCGCGCGGGCGGCGCTGCTTTCCGCCACCTTGGCATCGAAGTCGGCCTTGCCGCTGGCCATGTCGGCCACGCGCTTGAAGTTCTGCTGCATCTCCTTGAGCGTGGACTGGCGGAACTTGATCGCCTCCTTCGGCGTGGCGAAGGTGGTGGGCTGGGCCAGGGCGGGCACCGCCACCAGGGTGGCCAGCCAGGCGGCGGACAGGGCGAGACGGGACATCGTGGGTTCCTTCTTGTCGTGACGTGGGAAGAGCGCACCGCCGCGGCGGCCTCGGCAGTGTAGGTGCCGCGGGCGCGCAGTTTTGTTAATCTGGCGGCCGCCGAGTTCCCGCGAAGCCGCCCGCCGCCCTGCCGCATCCGAATGCCGACCGCCGCCGAGCCTGCCCCCCTGCCCCCCGCCGTCCTGCGCGTGTGGGACCTGCCGACGCGCCTCTTCCACTGGGCCCTGGCGGTCGTGGTGGTGGCCCTGGTGGCGACGGCGAAGGCCGGGGTGATGGAGTGGCACTTCCGGCTCGGCTATGCGGCGATGGCGCTGCTGCTGTTCCGGGTGCTGTGGGGCTTTGCCGGAGGGCGCTGGTCGCGCTTCGCCGCCTTCGTCTACCGGCCCGGCGCCGTCCTGGACTACCTGCGCGGGCGGGCGCCGCCGGCCCACCGGGCGGGCCACAGCCCGCTGGGCGCGCTGTCGGTGTTCGCCCTGCTCGGCGTCCTGCTGCTGCAGGTGGCCACGGGCCTGGTGTCCGACGACGCGATCAGCTTCACCGGCCCGCTGGCCGACAAGGTGCCCGGCGCCTGGTCGAGCGCCGGCACCAGCTGGCACAAGTCGGCCGGCCAGTGGCTGGTGATCGGCCTGGCGCTGCTGCACGTCGCCGCGGTGCTGTTCTACATGCTGTTCAGGCGGCAGCAGGACCTGGTACGCGCCATGGTGGTGGGCGACAAGCGCATCGCCGGGGAGGCAGCCGCGCCACCGCTTCCGCCCAGCCGCGACGACGCCGTCTCGCGGCTCGGCGCAGCCGTGCTGTTCGCGCTGTGCGCCGCGCTGGCGGCCTGGGTGGCGTCCCTGCAGGGCTGATTGCGCATGCCCCCGTTGCCGTTGCCGAGGACCCGATGAGCTTCGCCACTTCGCGGCCGCTGCCGCTTTCCGACGCGCCGGAGATCGCGCTGTGCGTGCCCGAGGGACCGCACGAGTTCGAGGCCGTGCGCGCCATCTTCCGCGAATACGCCGCATCGCTGGGCATCGACCTCGGCTTCCAGGGCTTCGACGGGGAACTGGCCGACCTGCCCGGCGACTACGCCGAGCCGCGCGGCGCACTGCTGCTGGCGCTGGTGGACGGCGAGCGCGGTGGCGGCGGCCAGGCGGCCGCGGGCGAGGCGGCCGACGCCACGCTGCTGCGCCGGCCCGACGGCCGCACGGTGCGGGTGGCCGGCTGCTGCGCGCTGCGCCCGCTGGACACGGTGGACTATGCCAACGCGGCGGAGATGAAGCGGCTGTACGTGCGCCCCGCCTTCCGCGGGCTGGGCCTGGGCCGGCGCCTGGCGGAGGCCGTGCTCGACCTCGCGCGCGGTGCGGGCTACGGCTGCGTGCTGCTGGACACGCTGGACGACATGGAGTCGGCGCGCGCCCTCTACGTGGACCTGGGCTTCGAGGAGGTGCCGCCCTACTACCACAACCCGGTGCCCGGCGCGCACTACCTCAAGGCCGAACTCTGAGCGGCCGGGCTGCCGGCCGCGCTCACCCCGGCGGGTTGGACCGCAGGTGCTCGCCGCCGACGAGGTTCAGGCGCATGCCCGCCGGCCCGCCGACGGCATAGGGCAGCGAATGCACCAGCGACTGCGCGAAGTCGCCGCGGTACAGCTTGGCGCCCTGGTGGCTCAGGTGCGACTGCGCGTCCACGTAGACCGACTCGCCCAGCCCGGTCCACAGGCGGCAGAAGCCGTAGTCCTCCGACAGGTAGCGGCGCGTCTTCGGGTCGACCATCACGTCGAAGAAGCGATGGTGCAGCCCCTGGTCCGGCACGCCGATGCTGTCGGGCACGTAGCGCAGTTCCGGGTAGGCGGCCATGAGGCGCTCGAACACGCGCCGCTTGATCGCCATGAAGCCGGTCGGCGCCTCGTCCATCCGCATGAAGCCGTCGGGCTGCACGACCAGGTCGATGTGGTCGGCGCCGGGCTGCGGCGCCGCGTTCACGGTGTAGCGCGTGTAGAGGCCCTGGAAGGCCGCCTGCGTGGTGCCTTGCGGCACGCCTTCCGCCGGCCACTGCTCGTGCTTGAGCGGATAGACCCCGGCGGCCACGTCGTGGTCCGACAGCAGCAGGCGGAAGGCCGCCTCCGGCGAGAAGCCGATGTCGGCATCGATCCAGAACAGGTGCGTCCACTCGGGATGGGCCAAGAAGTTCGCCACGCAGTTGTTGCGCGCGCGCGTGACCAGGCTCTCGCCCTGGTGGAAGTACGCCTGCACCCGCATGCCGCGCCGCTCGCACTCCACCACGAAGGACATCAGCGACACGACATAGTTCTGGAAGAACTTGCCGTCGTGGCTCGGGGTCATGATCACGGGAAAGAAGTCCCGCAGCGCCGTCGGTTCCAGCATTTCTTGTTGTCCCTTCCCTCTTCTTCTCTTAGATGCGCGTCCGGAAGGCGCCCCCGCGCCGGGAGCGCCTCCAGGCCTGTCAGCCCTTGGCCTGGGCCAGCAGCGTGCCGGCGTCGCTGACCTCGAACTTGCCCGGTGCCTCGACGTTCAGCGTCGCCACCTTGCCGTCCTTGACCAGCATCGAGTAGCGGTTGCTGCGCACGCCCATGCCGCGGCCGCTCAGGTCCAGCGTCAGGCCGGTGGCCTTGGCGAAGTCGCCGCTGCCGTCGCCCAGCATGCGCACCTTGCCGTCGGTCTTCTGGTCGCGCGCCCAGGCGCCCATCACGAAGGCATCGTTCACGCTCAGGCACCAGATCTCGTCGACACCGGCAGCCTTGAGCGCCGCGGCGTTCTCGACGTAGCCCGGCACGTGCTTGGCCGAGCAGGTCGGCGTGAAGGCGCCCGGCAGCGCGAACAGCGCGATGGTCTTGCCGGCCGAGGCCTTGGCCACGTCCACCGGGTTCGGGCCGATGCTGCAGCCCTCGCCTTCGACTTCCGAGTATTCGTACAGGGTGACTGCGGGCAGGCTGTCGCCGATCTTGATCATGAGGATCTCCTTGGGGCTGGAAAAAGAAAAACGGCCCACATTGTGGGCCGTTTCGCGAGTGCCTTGCGAGAAGGCAGCGGCATGGGATCAGACCGCAGCGGCCTTTTCCACCAGACGCGTGGCGATCCAGTTCTTCGACTTGGAGATCGGACGCGATTCGGTGATCTCGACCAGGTCGCCCAGGTGGTATTCGCCCTGCTCGTCGTGCGCGTGGTACTTGCTCGACTTGATCACGATCTTGTTGTAGATCGGGTGCTTGACGCGGCGCTCGACGAGCACCGTCACCGTCTTGGCGCGCTTGTCGCTCACCACCTTGCCGACCAGGGTGCGCTTGAGGGATTGCTTGGCTTCCGTCATGTTCACTCCTTACTTGGCGGCAGCGGCAGCCTGCTTCTGCGCCAGGATGGTCTTCGCACGCGCGATGTCGCGGCGCGTCACGCCCAGCGTGGCGGTGTTGTTCAGCTGCTGCGTGGCCTTCTGCATGCGCAGGCCGAAGTGGGCCTTCTGCAGGTCCTTGATCTCGGCCTTCAGGCCGTCCACGTCCTTCTCGCGCAGGGCGGCGGCCTTGGAGACCTTGGCCGTCGCTTGCTTCTTCTTGGTTGCCATGTTCGGTTCCTTTCCGATCAGGCGCCGATCTGGCGCGACACGAAGGTCGTGCGCAGCGGCAGCTTGGCGGCAGCCAGGCGGAATGCTTCGCGAGCGAGTTCCTCGGGCACGCCGACGATCTCGTAGATGACCTTGCCCGGCTGGATCTCGGCCACGTAGTACTCGGGGTTGCCCTTGCCGTTGCCCATCCGCACTTCGGCGGGCTTGGTCGAGATCGGCTTGTCGGGGAACACGCGGATCCAGATACGGCCACCGCGCTTGACGTGGCGCGAGATGGCACGGCGGGCGGCTTCGATCTGGCGCGCCGTCAGGCGTCCGCGATCGACCGACTTGAGGCCGAAGTCACCGAAGGCGACCGAGTTGCCTCGGGTCGCGATGCCGGTGTTGCGGCCTTTCTGTTCCTTGCGGAACTTTCTGCGTGCAGGTTGCAGCATGTGATTTCTCCGTCTTTCTCAAGGACCGGGTTTATTCGGTCTTGGCGCCGTCCGCTGCTGCAGCGGGCGCGGCTTTGCGGACGCGCTTAACGGCGGGCTTGGTGGGGTCGGTCGCTTCGGCAGGCTTGTCGCTGCCGTCGGCCGGGGCGGCATTGCCGCCCAGGGGGCCGCGGGCGCCCGAGCGCGGCGCGCCACGGCGGTCGCCGGGGCGGCCGTCACGGCGCGGGCCGCGCGGGCCGCGGCGCTCCTCGCCTTCCGGACGCGGGGTGCTGTCCAGCGAGGGAGCGTCGTTGCGGCCCAGGGTGTCGCCCTTGTAGACCCAGACCTTGACGCCGATGACGCCGTAGGTGGTCTTGGCTTCCGAGAAGCCGTAGTCGATGTCGGCGCGCAGCGTGTGCAGCGGCACGCGGCCTTCGCGGTACCACTCGGTGCGGGCGATCTCGATGCCGTTCAGGCGGCCGGCGGACATGATCTTGATGCCCTGGGCGCCCAGGCGCATCGCGTTCTGCATGGCGCGCTTCATGGCGCGGCGGAACATGATGCGCTTCTCGAGCTGCTGGGTGATGCTGTCGGCGATCAGCTGGGCATCGACTTCAGGCTTGCGCACTTCCTCGATGTTGACCGCGACCGGCACGCCCAGCTGCCTGCCCAGCTCGCGCTTCAGGTTCTCGATGTCCTCGCCCTTCTTGCCGATCACCACGCCCGGACGGGCCGAGTAGATGGTGATGCGGGCGTTCTTGGCGGGGCGCTCGATCAGCACGCGCGACACGGACGCGTTCTTCAGCTTCTTCTTCAGGTACTCGCGCACCTTGATGTCTTCGGCCAGCATGCCCGCGAAATCGCGGTTGTTGGCGTACCAGCGGCTGGCCCAGTTGCGGCTGACCGCAAGGCGGAAGCCGGTCGGGTGGATTTTCTGTCCCATGTTTCTTCCAGACCTTAGTTGCCGACCGTCACGTACACGTGGCACGTGGGCTTGCTGATGCGGTTGCCGCGGCCCTTGGCGCGCGCGGTGAAGCGCTTGAGCGTCGCACCCTGCTCGACATAGATGGTCTTGACGCGAAGATCGTCGATGTCCGCGCCGTCGTTGTGCTCGGCGTTGGCGATGGCCGACTCGAGCACCTTCTTGACGATCACGGCGGCCTTCTTCTGCGTGAATTGCAGGATGTTCAGCGCCTGGTCGACCTTCTTGCCGCGGATCAGATCGGCAACGAGGCGGCCCTTGTCCACCGACAGGCGGACGCCGCGGAGAACTGCACGTGTTTCAGACATGTTCTCTGCTCCTTACTTTCTCTGGACTTTCTTGTCCGCGGGGTGGCCCTTGAACGTGCGCGTGAGCGCGAATTCGCCGAGCTTGTGGCCGACCATCTGGTCGGTGACGTACACGGGCACGTGCTGCTTGCCGTTGTGCACGGCGATGGTCAGGCCGATGAACTCGGGCAGCACCATCGAGCGGCGCGACCAGGTCTTGATCGGCTTCTTGTCCTTCGTGGCCACGGCCTTCTCGACCTTGGCGACGAGATGGTGGTCGACGAAGGGACCTTTTTTGAGAGAGCGAGTCATGGCTGTCCCTTACTTCTTGCGACGCGACACGATGAAGACCTGCGTGCGCTTGTTGTTGCGGGTGCGGTAGCCCTTGGTCAGGTTGCCCCACGGATCGACCGGATGGCGGCCTTCGCCCGTCTTGCCTTCGCCACCACCGTGCGGGTGGTCCACCGGGTTCATCACCACGCCGCGAACGGTCGGGCGGATGCCGCGGTGGCGCGTGGCGCCGGCCTTGCCGTACTGGCGCAGGCTGTGTTCCTCGTTGGCCACTTCACCGATGGTGGCGCGGCACTCGATGTGGACCCTGCGCACTTCGCCCGAGCGCATACGCACCTGGGCGTAGACGCCTTCGCGGGCCAGCAGCGTCGCCGAGGCGCCGGCCGACCGCGCGACCTGCGCACCCTTGCCGGGCTGCAGCTCGATCGCGTGGATGGTCGAACCCACGGGGATGTTGCGGATCGGCAGCGTGTTGCCGGCGCGGATCGGGGCTTCCGAGCCGCTCAGCAGCGTGGTGCCCGCTTCCACACCGCGCGGGGCGATGATGTAGCGGCGCTCGCCGTCGGCGTAGCACACCAGCGCAATGTGGGCGGAACGGTTCGGGTCGTACTCGATGCGTTCGACCTTGGCCGGGATGCCGTCCTTGTTGCGCTTGAAGTCCACCACGCGGTAGTGGTGCTTGTGGCCACCGCCCTTGTGGCGGGTCGTGATGTGACCGTTGTTGTTGCGGCCGGCCTTCTGGAACTGGGGCTCCAGCAGCGGCGCGTAGCCTTCACCCTTGTGCAGGTGGTTGCGCGAGATCTTGACGGTACCGCGCTGACCCGGGGTGGTCGGCTTGAGCTTGATGACGGCCATGGTTTACGCGGCCTCCGAAACGAGGTTGAGCTCCTGACCGGGCTTGAGCGTCACGTAGGCCTTGCGCACGTTGTCGCGGCGGCCCACGCTTCGACCGAAGCGCTTGGTCTTGCCCTTGATGTTGGTCACGGACACGCCCTTGACCTCGACCTTGAACATCAGTTCGACGGCGGCCTTGATCTCGGGCTTGGTGGCGTCCTGCAGCACCTTGAAGGTGATGGCGTTCGACTTCTCGCCGACCAGCGTGGCCTTCTCGGACACGATCGGGGCGACCAGCACGCTCATGAGGCGGCCTTCGTCGAATTGACGCTGAGCGGGGGTGGGGTTCACGCGGCTCATGCGAACATCTCCTTGAGCTTGTCGACGGCGCCCTTGGTCACCAGCACCTTCTTGTAGTGCACCAGCGACACCGGGTCGGCGTAGCGCGGCTCGACCACCAGCACGTTGGCCAGGTTGCGCGAGGCCAAGTACAGGTTCTCGTCGACTTCCTCGGCGATCACGAGCACGGACTCGAGGTTCATCGCCTTGAACTTGGCGGCCAGCGCCTTGGTCTTGGGCGAGTCGACCGTGAGCGAGTCGACCACGGCCAGGCGGCCTTCGCGGGCGAGCTGCGAGAAGATGGACGCCATGCCGGCGCGGTACATCTTCTTGTTGATCTTCTGGGTGAAGTTCTCGTCCGGCATGTTCGGGAAGATGCGACCGCCCCCACGCCACAGCGGGGAGGATGTCATGCCGGCGCGTGCGCGGCCGGTGCCCTTCTGCTTGAACGGCTTCTTGGTCGAGTGCTTGACCTGCTCGCGGTCCTTCTGCGCGCGGGTGCCCTGGCGGGCATTGGCACGGTAGGCCACGACGATCTGGTGGACCAGGTCCTCGTTGTAGGCGCGGCCGAACACGGTCTCGGGCGCCTCGAACTTCGCGGCAGCCTGGCCTTGTTCGTTCAGGAGTTCGAGTTCCATTACTTCGCTCCTTCAGCCGCTTGCGGCTTGGCCTTGACGGCAGGGCGCACGGTCACGAAGCCGCCCTTGGCGCCGGGGATGGCACCCTTGATCAGCAGCAGCTGACGCGCTTCGTCGACGCGGATGACGTCCAGGTTCTGGGTGGTGACGGTCTCGTCGCCCATGTGGCCGGTCATCTTCTTGCCCGGGAAGATGCGGCCCGGGTCCTGCGCCATGCCGATCGAGCCCGGCACGTTGTGCGAACGGCTGTTGCCGTGCGAGGCGCGCTGCGAGCTGAAGTTGTGGCGCTTGATGGTGCCGGCGTAGCCCTTGCCGATCGAGGTGCCCTGCACGTCGACCTTCTGGCCGGCGGCGAACACGCCCTGCGCGGCGATCACGGCGCCCGGCTGGTGCTGGGCGGCGGTTTCGGCGCTGACGCGGAATTCACGGATGATTTCGCCGGCTTCGACGCCGGCCTTGGCCAGATGACCGGCCTCGGGCTTGGTCACGCGCGATGCCTTGCGTGCGCCGAAAGTCACCTGCAGGGCGACATAGCCGTCGGTCTCGTCGGTCTTGACCTGGGTCACGCGGTTGTTGGACACGTCCACCACCGTGACGGGCACTGCGTCCCCGTCGTCGGTGAAGAGGCGCATCATGCCCACCTTGCGGCCCAGCAACCCGAGGGAGTTGCTTTGACTCATGTTGTTGCTCCAAGACTTCCGCCGCTGCCACTGCAATTGGCGACAGCGTTTGGGGTACGGAAGAAGGTTGATAAGGCCCCGCCGAGCTGCAGGCGCAAGAATGCACGCGCAATTTCGGCAGAGCCAGCAATTCTACTGCGCTGCCGGCTTTTTGTGCAAGGCCCCGGGCGGCAGCGCGGCCTGCGGCAAGAAAAAAGCCCGCCAGCGGCATGCCGCGGCGGGCCTGGCGGTGCGCGCCGAGGCGCGCGTGCCGGTTTACTGCAGCTTGATCTCGACGTCCACGCCGGCCGGCAGGTCGAGCTTCATCAGCGCGTCCACGGTCTTGTCGGTCGGGTCGACGATGTCCATCAGGCGCTGGTGGGTGCGGATCTCGAACTGGTCGCGGCTGGTCTTGTTGACGTGCGGCGAACGCAGGATGTCGAAGCGCTTGAAGCGCGTCGGCAGGGGCACGGGGCCCTTGACGATGGCGCCGGTGCGCTTGGCGGTATCCACGATCTCGGCGGCCGACTGGTCGATGAGCTTGTAGTCGAACGCCTTGAGGCGGATGCGGATCTTCTGCTTGGTGGCCATGGTGCCGTCCTTATTCGATGATCTTGGCCACCACGCCGGCGCCCACGGTGCGGCCGCCTTCGCGGATGGCGAAGCGCAGGCCCTCTTCCATGGCGATCGGCGCGATCAGCTTCACGGTGATCGACACGTTGTCGCCCGGCATGACCATTTCCTTGTCCTTGGGCAGCTCGATGGCGCCCGTCACGTCGGTCGTGCGGAAGTAGAACTGCGGACGGTAGTTGTTGAAGAACGGCGTGTGACGGCCGCCCTCGTCCTTGCTCAGCACGTACACCTCGGCCGTGAAGTGCGTGTGCGGCTTGATCGAGCCGGGCTTGCACAGCACCTGGCCGCGCTCGACTTCCTCGCGCTTCGTGCCGCGCAGCAGGATGCCGACGTTGTCGCCCGCCTGGCCCTGGTCCAGCAGCTTGCGGAACATTTCCACGCCCGTGCAGGTGGTCTTGAGCGTCGGCTTGATGCCCACGATCTCGATTTCCTCGCCAACCTTGATCACGCCGCGCTCCACGCGGCCGGTCACCACCGTGCCGCGGCCCGAGATGGAGAACACGTCTTCCACCGGCATCAGGAAGGCACCGTCCACCGCGCGCTCGGGCGTGGGGATGTAGGTGTCCAGCGCGTCGGCCAGCTTCAGGATGGCCTGCTCGCCCAGCTCGCCCTTGTCGCCTTCCAGCGCCAGCTTGGCCGAGCCGTGGATGATCGGGGTGTCGTCGCCGGGGAACTCGTACTTGTCCAGCAGCTCGCGCACTTCCATCTCGACCAGCTCGAGCAGCTCCTTGTCGTCCACCATGTCGCACTTGTTCAGGAACACGATGATGTAGGGCACGCCCACCTGGCGAGCCAGCAGGATGTGCTCGCGCGTCTGGGGCATCGGGCCGTCGGCGGCCGAGCACACCAGGATGGCGCCGTCCATCTGGGCGGCGCCGGTGATCATGTTCTTGACGTAGTCGGCGTGACCCGGGCAGTCCACGTGGGCGTAGTGGCGGTTGGCCGTCTCGTATTCCACGTGCGCGGTGTTGATGGTGATGCCGCGCGCCTTTTCTTCGGGCGCCGCGTCGATCTCGTCGTACTTCTTGGCTTCACCGCCGAACTTGGCCGACAGCACCGTGGCGATCGCCGCCGTCAGCGTCGTCTTGCCATGGTCCACGTGACCGATCGTGCCCACGTTCACGTGCGGCTTGGTGCGCTCGAACTTGCCTTTTGCCATTTCTCAACTCCAAAAAAAGAGCAATGCCCGTGTGTTGGTTTTACGTCTGCATCGCGTTGCCGGATCCCTCGCCACGGGCAACGAGGGGCACGCGATCGCAGACAGAACTGAACGGAAGCAGGGCGGCCGTGCCGCCCCACCCCCGCGGATTTACTTGGTGCGCGCCGCGACGATGGCTTCCGCCACGTTGCGCGGAGCCTCGGCGTAGTGCTTGAACTCCATCGTGTAGGTGGCGCGGCCCTGCGACATCGAGCGCAGCGTGGTCGAGTAGCCGAACATCTCCGACAGCGGCACCTCGGCCTTGATGGCCTTGCCGCCGCCGACCATGTCGTCCATGCCCTGCACCATGCCGCGGCGGGACGACAGGTCGCCCATCACGTTGCCGGCGTAGTCCTCGGGCGTCTCGACTTCCACGGCCATCATCGGCTCGAGGATGACGGGGCTGGCCTTCTTGCAGCCTTCCTTGAAGCCGAAGATGGCGGCCATCTTGAACGCCTGCTCGGACGAGTCCACGTCGTGGTACGAGCCGAAGGTCAGCGTGACCTTCACGTCGACCACCGGGTAGCCGGCCAGCACGCCGGTGTTCAGGGCCTCGACCACGCCCTTCTCCACCGCCGGGATGTACTCGCGCGGCACCACGCCGCCCTTGATGGCGTCGACGAATTCGAAGCCCTTGCCGGCTTCCTGCGGCTCGATGGTGAACACCACGTGGCCGTACTGGCCCTTGCCGCCGGACTGGCGAACGAACTTGCCTTCGACGTCGCTGACCTGCTTGCGGATCGTCTCGCGGTAGGCCACCTGGGGCTTGCCCACGTTGGCTTCCACGCCGAACTCGCGCTTCATGCGGTCGACGATGATTTCCAGGTGCAGCTCGCCCATGCCGGAGATGATGGTCTGGCCGGATTCCTCGTCGGTGCGCACGCGGAACGACGGGTCTTCCTGGGCCAGGCGCTGCAGCGCGATGCCCATCTTCTCCTGGTCGGCCTTGGTCTTGGGTTCGACGGCCTGCGCGATCACGGGCTCGGGGAACTCCATGCGCTCCAGCGTGATGATGGCGTCGGGATCGCACAGGGTTTCGCCCGTGGTCACGTCCTTCAGGCCCACGCAGGCGGCGATGTCGCCGGCACGGATTTCATCGACTTCCAGACGCTCGTTGGCGTGCATCTGCACGATCCGGCCGATGCGCTCCTTCTTGCCCTTGACCGGGTTGAACACGCTGTCGCCCTTGGACAGCACGCCCGAGTACACGCGCACGAAGGTCAGCTGGCCGACGTAGGGGTCGGTCATCAGCTTGAAGGCCAGGGCCGAGAACTTCTCGTTGTCGTCGGCCTTGCGGCTGGCTTCCTTGTCGTCGTCGTCGGTGCCATGCACCGGCGGGATGTCCAGCGGCGACGGCATCAGCTCGATCACGGCGTCCAGCATGCGCTGCACGCCCTTGTTCTTGAAGGCCGAGCCGCACAGCATCGGCTGGATCTCGCCGGCGATGGTGCGGATGCGCAGGCCCTGCGTGATCTCTTCCTCGGTGAGGTCGCCCTCCTCGAGGTACTTGTTCATCAGCTCTTCGCTGGCCTCGGCCGCGGCCTCGACCATCTTCTCGCGCCATTCCTTGGCGGTCTCGACCAGGTCGGCCGGGATGTCCTCGAAGGTGAACTTCATGCCCTGCGAGGCTTCGTCCCACAGGATGGCCTTCATCTTGCGCAGGTCGACCACGCCCTTGAAGTGATCCTCGGCGCCGATCGGGATGACGATGGGCACGGGGTTGGCCTTCAGGCGGTCCACCATCATCTGGCGCACGCGGAAGAAGTTGGCGCCGACGCGGTCCATCTTGTTGACGAACGCGAGGCGGGGCACCTTGTACTTGTTGGCCTGGCGCCAGACGGTTTCCGACTGGGGCTGCACGCCGCCCACCGAGTCGTACACCATCACGGCGCCGTCGAGCACGCGCATGGAGCGCTCCACCTCGATGGTGAAGTCCACGTGGCCGGGGGTGTCGATGATGTTGATGCGGTGCTCGGGGAAGGACATGTCCATGCCCTTCCAGAAGCAGGTGGTGGCCGCGGAGGTGATGGTGATCCCGCGCTCCTGCTCCTGCTCCATCCAGTCCATGGTGGCGGCGCCGTCGTGCACTTCACCGAGCTTGTGGTTCACGCCGGTGTAGAACAGGATGCGCTCGGTCGTCGTGGTCTTGCCAGCGTCGATGTGCGCGGAGATACCGATGTTGCGGTAGCGCTCGATGGGGGTCTTGCGGGCCATGGTGGGCTTTCGGGTCTTGAATACGGATGAAAGCCCGGCCACCGCTGGGGTGGGACGGGCTTCCAGCCTGGGTTACTTACGGGCGCGGCTTAGAAGCGGAAGTGGCTGAAGGCCTTGTTGGCTTCGGCCATGCGGTGCACTTCGTCGCGCTTCTTCATGGCGCCGCCACGGCCTTCCGTGGCTTCCATCAGCTCGTTGGCCAGGCGCAGGGCCATCGACTTCTCGCCGCGCTTGCGGGCGGCTTCCTTGATCCAGCGCATCGACAGCGCCAGGCGGCGCACCGGGCGCACTTCGACGGGCACCTGGTAGTTGGCGCCGCCGACGCGACGGGACTTCACCTCGACCATCGGCTTGACGTTGTTGATGGCGATGACGAAGGCTTCCAGCGGGTCCTTGCCCGGGTTCTTCTTCTCGATGAAGTCGAGCGCGCCGTAGATGATGCGCTCGGCGACCGCCTTCTTGCCGCCTTCCATGATCACGTTCATGAACTTGGACAGCTCGACATTGCCGTACTTCGGGTCCGGCAGGATTTCACGTTTGGGAACTTCGCGACGACGTGGCATTTTTCTGAACCTCTTTGCTTCAGTTGGCGCCGCCTTCCGGCCGCACCGCGAGAGCCATCAGGACCCTCACTTACTCGACCCACGCGGGACATCCGCGCTTCGGGTCACTTCGCTCGACGCGCCTGCCAGGCGGCCGAACACCATTTTTCGAAAGACAGGAAGACCGGAATCAGGCCTTCTTGGGACGCTTGGCGCCGTACTTGGAGCGGGACTGCTTGCGGTCCTTCACCCCTTGCAGGTCCAGCGAACCGCGCACGATGTGGTAGCGCACGCCGGGCAGATCCTTCACACGGCCGCCGCGCACCAGCACGACGCTGTGTTCCTGCAGGTTGTGGCCTTCGCCGCCGATGTAGGAGATGACTTCGAAGCCGTTGGTCAGGCGGACCTTGGCGACTTTACGAAGCGCCGAGTTCGGCTTCTTGGGGGTCGTGGTGTAGACCCGGGTGCAGACGCCGCGGCGTTGCGGCGAGTTCTGCATGGCAGGGCTCTTCGACTTGGTCGTTTCGACCTCGCGACCCTGGCGCACCAGTTGGTTGATCGTTGGCATTGGATGAATAAGTTCCAGAACACCCGGACCGGCCGAACCCGAACAGACGGCCGGAAAACCCGGGAAATGACGAAAACGTGAAACCCTTCGGAAAATTCCGAAAAGCCCGCGATTCTAGCGCGGCGCGGGCCGGGCGGCAAATGGCTCGGACTCAGGCCGGGCGGACGGAGCGCCCGCTCACTTGATCCACAGGCGCACCGCGTCCCACGCCCGGCCCAGGACGCCGGCCTGCTCGACCGGCTCCAGCGCCACCAGGGGCACCTCGGTGAGCGGCTGTTCGGCCAGCGTGATCTTCAGGCTGCCCAGCGGCTGGTTCTTGGCGAAGGGCGCGACCAGCGGGTCGGGCCGCTCGACGTGGGTCTTGATCTTCGACGCCTGGCCGGACGGCACGGAGACGACGATCGGCTCGGCGCGGCCGAGCTTGACGGTGTTGGCCTTGCCCTTCCACACTTGCGGCGTCGCCACCGGCTGGCCGGCGTCGAACAGGCGCACGGCGTCGTAGGCGGTGTAGCCCCAGTTCAGCAGCTTCTGCGATTCGTTGGCGCGGGCGTTGTCGCTGGCGGCGCCGAGCACGATGCTCAGCAGGCGGCGGCCGCCCGGCAGGTTGGGGAAGTCGCGCTTGGCGGTGGCGATCAGGCAGTAGCCGGCGGCCTCGGTGTGGCCGGTCTTCAGGCCGTCGACCGTCGGGTCGCGGAACAGCAGCAGGTTGCGGTTGGTGTCGTTGGAGGCCGGCGTGCCGGGATAGCGGTACTTCTTGATCGCGTAGTAGTGCAGGTACTCGGGAAACTCGCGCATCAGCCGGGTGGCCAGGATGCTCAGGTCGCGCGCCGTGGTGGTGTGGCCCGGCGCGGTGAGCCCCTCGGGGTTCTTGTAGGTCGTGTTCTTCATGCCCAGCGCCTTGGCCTGCTCGTTCATGAGCTCGACGAAGTGCTCGGCGGTGCCGCCCACGCCCTCGGCCAGCGCCATGGTGGCGTCGTTGCCCGACTGGACGATCATGCCCTTGATGAGGTCGTCCACCGGCACCTGCATCTTGGGGTCGATGAACATGCGCGAGCCGGGCATCTTCCAGGCGCGCGTGCTGACGGGCAGGGTCTGCGTCAGGCTGATCTTCCTGGCGCGCAGGGCGTCGAAGACCAGGTACTGGGTCATGAGCTTGGTCAGCGAGGCGGGCTCGACGGGCGCGTCGATGTCCTTGCTCGCCAGCAGCTGGTTGGAGGTGACGTCGATCAGCAGGTAGCTGCGCGCGGCCACCTCGGGCGCGGCGGGCACCTGGGCAGCGGCGATGGAAGCGGCCAGGCAGGCCAGCGCGAGGACGAACGTGCGCAGCACGTCAGACAGACGGATCATGGGAGCGAAGCGGCGGGACAAGGGAATGAAGGGGTATGCAAGGGGCCCGGGACGCTGCGCGCTCAGCCGGACGCCCCGGCGCGCAGGTGGCGGGAGACCAGCCCCTTGAGGAGCGGCAATTGTCCGTGAAAGAAATGCCCGCCCCCGGGGACGACCGTGACAGGAAGTGACTGCGGCCGGGCCCAGTCCATCACGGCGGCCAGCGGCACGGTGTCGTCCTGCTCGCCGTGCACCACCAGCGCCCGGTCGTGCGCCTCGGCCGGCAGGGGCGCGACGGCGAAGCGCGCCGCCGCCGTGCCCACGAGCACGATCTGGCGCACCTCGCGCACGGCCCACAGCGCCTCGATCGCGCGGCTGGCGACGAAGGCGCCGAAGGAGAAGCCGGCGATGGCCAGCGGCCCCTCGGGCGCGGCCTGCTGCACCACCGAGAGGAAGTCTTCCGTCTCGCCGCGGCCCTCGTCGTGCACGCCCGCGCTGGCGCCGACGCCGCGGAAGTTGAAGCGCACCGCCGTCCAGCCGGCCGCCACGAAGGCGCGGGCCAGGGTCTGCACCACCTTGTTGTCCATGGTGCCGCCGAAGAGCGGATGCGGATGGGCGATGACCGCCACGCCCGCGGGCGCGGCGCCCTGGGCCGGCGGGTCGCGCAGTGCCTCGACGGCACCGGCCGCGCCCGCCAGGCGCAGCTTCTCCGTGTGGATGTTCATGTTCTGCCTGCTGGAGCTTGCGAAGGGGTTGGAAGCCGCCTCGCGGGGACGGGCTCTGGAGCCTCGGCCTGCGCGGAAAGTTCCTGCGCCGGCACTCAGCGGCCCACGTCGGGCGGCAGCAGCAGCCGCTCGACCACCACGCCGTTCTTCAGGTGCGAATCGACGATCTCGTCGACGTCCGCCTCGTCCACGAAGCTGTACCAGACCGCCTCGGGGTACACCACCGCCACCGGGCCGCCCGCGCAGCGGTCGAGGCAGCCGGCCTTGTTGACGCGCACCTTGCCGGGGCCGGACAGGCCCTCCTTCTTCACCCGCGCCTTGCAGCGCTCGAAGCCGGCCTGCGCGTTGTGCCGCGCGCAGGACTCCTCGCCCGGCTTGCGCTCGTTCAGGCAGAAGAAGATGTGGCGGGCGTAGTAACCGCCGGCAGGCGGGGGCGACTGGGACATCCGGCGGATTCTAGGAGCCTGCCGGCGCCGGGCGGCCCGGCCGCCGCGCCAATGCCGCCAGGGCGTAGACGATCACGGCGAAGGGCCACAGCCAGCCCAGCCATTGCGCCACGCCGTGGAAGCGGATGAAGCGCCCCTGTTCCCAGGTGGCCAGGGTCTGGGCGAAATAGGCGCTCTCGGGCGCCTGGTTGAGCAGCCCCAGGTGCACACACAGCGCCAGCAGCAGCAGCGCGGTGCACAGCCGGCGCGGCAGCGGCGACAGCAGCAGCGCCAGCACGGCCGCCGCCACGATGCCCACCTGCACCGGCGGCCCCAGCCAGTTCCAGGCATGCTCGGGGCCGTAGCTCAGCGCCGCCGACAGCGCGCTGGCCGCCAGCCCGAGCCCGAGCATCAGCGCCGCCAGCATCACGCGCCGCGGCCAGGCCCGCGCCACCCCGAAGGCCAGCAGGCAGGGCACCAGGGCGCCCAGCATCACGCACAGCATCTCGACGGCCGGCACCAGCGGCTGCAGTTCGAACTGGCGCACCGGCAGCCAGTCGAGAAAGGGCGTGTCGGCCAGCCACTCCGCGATCGCCGCCTCCAGCCGCTCGAAGACCTGCCCCAGCCCGAACGGCACCGCCGCCGGGAACAGCAGCGCCGCCGGCCACAGCGCCAGCAGCAGCAGGGCGCCGCGCGCCTCCTCCACGAACCAGCCCGAGCGCACGCGGCTCCAGCGCGCCAGCGCGCCCAGCCGCTCGAGCACCGCCGCCAGCACGGCGCCGACGAGCGTGCCCAGGCTGTTCAGCCCCAGGTCCACGTTCGAGGGAATGCGCGCCGGCAGGTAGCTCTGCAGCGTCTCCATGCCGAAGGCGAGCGCCGCGCCCGCCGCGGTGGCGCGCAGCACGGCCTGCCACGCGCCGGCCTGCGGCCGCGTGCGCAGCACCGCCAGGGCGCACAGGAAGCCCAGCGGCACGTAGCCGGCCACGTTGATGCCGAAGTCGAAGCCGGTCCAGTACCGGGGCCAGGGCGCCGCCAGGTAGGCCCAGGGCGCGATGCCCTGGTCGCGCCAGTCGGCGAAGGGGTAGAGGCTCGCATAGATGACCAGCGCCGTGTAGGCGAGCGCCAGCGGCAGCGCGGTGGTCTTGTGCGAGGGCGGGGTCACCGGCTCAGAAGGGCTTGACCACCACCAGCAGCACGATGCCCAGCAGCAGCAGGATCGGCACCTCGTTGAACCAGCGGTACCAGCGGTGGCCGCGGCGGTTGGAGCCGCCCTGGAAGCGCCGCAGCAGCACCCCGCAGCCGTGGTGGTAGCCGAGCACGACCAGCACCAGCGCCAGCTTGGCGTGCATCCAGCCGCTTCCGGGGCCGCGGCCGATGCCGTAGCCCAGCCAGAGCCACAGGCCGAAGCCCAGCGCCGGCACGGCCAGCAGGGTGGTGAAGCGCATCAGCTTGCGCGCCATGAGCAGCAGCCGCGCCCGCTCGGCCACCGACTCGGGGGGCACCATGGCCAGGTTCACGAAGATGCGCGGCAGGTAGAACAGCCCGGCGAACCAGCTCACGACGAAGACGATGTGGAAGGACTTGACCCAGAGCATGGGCGGCAGTGTAAGAAGCCGGCCCCAGGGACCGGGCAGCAGGAAGATGGCCTTCGGGCCGCCGCCTCGCGCTGGCCGATCCCCGGGGCATGTTCCTGCCCGAGGCGGCCCGGCGGCAAAAAAAAGCCCGGCGTCATTGAAACGCCGGGCTGCGAAGCCCTTTTGCTGTCACACATCAAGGCACCCGCTCAGGGAGGAAAAGCGGGGGACGGCAAGCCGTCCGAGACAGAATTTAACAAAGGCCGCAAAGCCGATCAAGCGCGGGGTAACTTTTTTTTGACGTTTTCTCGCGACGCGATGACGCTTTGCCACGACCGGAATCCCTGCGGCGGCCGGCGCGGCCGAAAGTCGCCGCGGGCCGGCCGGCGGGGCTTGGGGCACAATTTTCCCATGACCCCGATCGCTCCCTTTCCGGCCGGCCGGCCGCGCCGCCTGCGCCGTGACGACTTCACCCGCAACCTCGTACGTGAGCACACGCTTACACCGAATGATCTGATCTATCCGGTGTTCGTTCAGGAAGGCGTGGGCCAGCGGCAGGCGGTGCCGTCGATGCCGGGGGTGGAGCGGCTGAGCCTGGACCTGCTGCTGCCGGTGGCCGAGCAGTGCGTGGCGCTGGGCATCCCGGTGATGGCGCTGTTCCCGGTGATCGACCCGGCACTGAAGACGCCGGACGGCGCCGAGGCCTTCAACCCCGGCGGGCTGATCCCGCGGGTGGTGGCGGCGCTGAAGAAGGAATTCCCCGCTCTGGGCATCATGACCGACGTCGCGCTGGACCCGTACACCAGCCACGGCCAGGACGGCCTGCTGGACGAGACCGGCTACATCCTCAACGACCCCACGGTCGAGGTGCTGGTGAAGCAGGCGCTGGCGCAGTCGGCCGCCGGCGTGGACATCGTGGCGCCCAGCGACATGATGGACGGGCGCATCGGCGCGGTGCGCCAGGCGCTGGAGGCGCGCGGCGACGTGCACACGCGCATCATGGCCTACAGCGCCAAGTACGCGAGCGTCTTCTACGGCCCCTTCCGCGACGCGGTGGGTTCGGCCGCCAACCTGGGGCGCAGCAACAAGAAGGTCTACCAGATGGACCCGGGCAACAGCGACGAGGCGCTGCGCGAGGTGGCGATCGACATCGCCGAGGGCGCCGACATGGTGATGGTCAAGCCCGGCATGCCCTACCTGGACATCGTGCGGCGGGTGAAGGACACCTTCCGTGTGCCCACCTTCGCCTACCAGGTCAGCGGCGAGTACGCGATGCTCAAGGCCGCCGCGCAGAACGGCTGGCTGGACCACGACGGCGTGGTGCTGGAGTCGCTGCTGGCCTTCAAGCGCGCGGGCGCCGACGGCGTGCTCACCTACTTCGCCCTCGACGCCGCCCGACTGCTACAAAAACGGTAGCTTCCGGCGCCCGTTCGGTGGGCGCCCGCGGCCGATCGGGCCGGGGAAACGGCGTATAACCGCGCCCCATGCGCATCTTCGAGATCACCGCCGCCGAGGCGCGCGAGCTGCCGGCGCCGGCCGCCTGCCTGGCCGCGGGCGCGCCCGCGGCCGGCTACTACCTCTGGCTGTCGCTCACGCGGTCCGAGCTGCGCGAGTCGACCGCCGAGGTGCAGCAGGCGCTGCAGCGGCTGGCCGGCACGCAGCTGGTCGACCTGCACGTGAGCGACCTGCTCAACGACCAGCTTCCCTCGCACTACGACGCCACCTCGCAATACGACGTGCTGGTGATCCGCCGGCTGGCCGCGGGCGCGGCCGCGCCCGCCGAGCCGGCGCTGCGCGGCGCGGGCCCGCCGGCGCTCAGGCGCATCGACACGCGCCCCGTCGGCTTCGTCGTGTTCGACCGCCTGCTGCTCTCGGTGCATCCCGAGGACGGCGAGGTGCGCGATGCCGTGGCGGCGCGGCTGGGCGCGCCCGCCGTGCAGGGGCCGGCGCTGGACGTGCGCGCCACCTCCGCGCGCCTGCCCACCAGCCCGGCCGACCTGATGCTGCGCGTGGTCAACCAGATCGTCGACGGCTACCTGGCCCTGCGGCGCGACCTGACGCGCCAGCTCGACCACTGGCAGGCCGAGCTGATCGACCCGAAGACGCGCTTCTCGAACTGGGGCGCGCTGATGCAGTCGCGCCAGGCGCTGCACCACCTGGACGAGATCTGCGAAGACCAGCGCGGCGCCGTGCAGGACTGGCTCGACGCGCTCGAGGCCCTGCCCGCGCCCGCCTCGCCCGCGGCCCTGCGCGAGCGCGAACTGCTGCTGGTGCGCAGCCGCGACGTGCTGGAGCACATCGAGCGCGTGGCGCACCACGTGCGCCGGCTCGAGCAGAACGCCGAGACGGCGGTGCAACTGCACTTCAGCGTGCAGAGCCATCGCACCAACGACATCATGCGGGTGCTGACGGCGCTCACCGCCGTGTTCCTGCCGCTGAACCTGATCGCCGGCATCTTCGGCATGAACTTCGAGTTCATCCCCCTGGTGCACAAGGCCGACGGCTTCTGGATCGCGATGGGCTCGATGCTGCTCATCGCCATCGCCCTCACCGCCATCTTCTGGCGCAAGCGCTACCTCGCGCGCACCGCGCGCTGAGGGCACTCGACCGGCGGGAAGAAAAAGAAAAAGCCCGGCAGCGCACGGGGCGCCGCCGGGCTGGACCCTGCCACCGGGCAGGCTGGCGATTACAGCTTGCTGGCGCCGTTGCCTTGTGCACGGGCGCGCACGTCGGCCTGGTTCTCCAGCGTGGAGATCACCTTGCTGTTGACGCGCGAGCCGGACGACACGTTCTGGTCGGGCGCGGCGGCCGCGCGGGCGGCTTCGACCTGCACCAGCGCGCGGTCGCGCGGGCTGGCCAGCGGGCCCTGCACCAGCGAGCTGGACGACACGTTCTGGTTCGGCGCGTGCGCGGCCTTCACCGCCTCGGCCTGCACGTCGGCGCGGCTCAGGGCCGACACCGGCGCCTGCACGCCTTCGTAGGTTTCCGCGTGGGCGCCGGCGGCGGCCACGAGCGAGAGGGCGACGGCGGCGAGAAGACGTTGGGTGTTCATGAGGTTCTCCGTTGGCAAGAAAAGGGGATCGGTCCGGGTCGCGTCGATCAGAGCGAAGCGGCGCGCTCGGCGCTGCGGCGCTGGGCCAGGCTGCCGTTGGTGTACTGCGCCGGGATCCGGCTGTTCACGAAGGACTTGGCGTCCAGGTTCGCCGTCGGGCTGTGCGCGGCAGCCACCGCTTCGGCACGCACCGTGGCGCGGTCGTTCTGCGCCACGGCCGGGGCGCTCAGCGCACCGCCGGAGGCGTCGCCGTAGGCATTGCTCTGGCGGGCGGCGGCGATGGCCTGCTGCTGCACTTCGGCGCGGCTGAGGGTCGAGTTGACGGTCAGCACGCCTTCGTACTCTTCGGCCTGGGCGGTGCCCACGGCGGCCATCAGGGACAGGGCGGCAACGGCGATGATCTTCGAGGTCTTCATTTCTTAACTCCTTGTGCTTGGGTAGCGTTTGAACAAGAGAGCGAACGGGGCACCCGGCCGGGTTCGCTTCGGGTCTGCGTTCAATCGCTGGCCCGTGAGAAGAATTGTGGGACGCGAAGATCAGGAGAAACCCGCACAATCCGAACCACCGTGTTCATGAATCAGAAACAATGAAGCAGCATGTGAAAGGTCCGACCGCGTGGACAGCCTCGACCTGATCCGCGCCTTCCGCGAGGTCGCCGCGCAGGGCAGCTTCTCCACCGCCGCCAAGCGGCTGGGCATGTCGAAGGCCACGGTGAGCAAGTACGTGGCGGAGCTCGAGACGCGCTTCGACGTGCGCCTGCTCAACCGCTCCACGCGCTCGGTGAGCCTGACCGATGCGGGCGAGCTGCTGCTGGCGCGCAGCGCGCCGATGCTGGAGATGATCGAGCTCACGCAGCACGAGCTGGCCGAGCGCGCCAGCACGCCGCGCGGGCGCCTGCGCATCGCCGCGCCCTATGCGATGGCCAGCGGCGACCTGCCCAACATGCTGGCCGAGTTCATGGGCTTCTATCCGGAAGTGACGATCTCGCTGCAGCTGTCCAACGAGGTGGACCTGGCCGAGGACGGCATCGACCTGCACCTGCGCTTCGGCCCGATCGAGAACGAGAACCTCATCGTGCGCCGGCTGCTGCGCATCCCGATGCGGGTGTGCGCCTCGCCGGTGTACTGGAAGAAGCACGGCAAGCCCCGGCATCCGGACGAGCTGCGCGAGCACGACGCGCTGACGCTGACGCGCAGCGGCATGCATCCGGTGTGGCGCTTCGAGGACCAGGGCGAGCCGATCGACGTGCCGGTGCGCAGCCGGATGGAGGCGTCGGAGGGGCCGCCGCTGATCCAGGTGGCGATGCACGGCTTCGGCGTGATCTACGTGCCCGCGCTGGTGGTGCAGCCGCAGGTGGACCACGGCGAACTGGTGCCGGTGCTGGACGGCTACGGCCGCACCGACATGTGGCTCTCGGCCGCCTACCTGGAGCGGCGCCACAACAGCGCCGCGCAGCGCGCGCTGATGGACTTCCTGGAGGCGCGCATCGGCCAGCGCGGCCGCTACGCCGGCAAGCCGCTGCGCGCCACGGCCAACGCCGTCAAGGCCGCGGCGCAGGCACGCTGAACAGGGCCGCCGCGTTGCCCCAGGCCACGCGCTGCGCCACCTCGGGCGGCAGGTCGCCCAGCCAGCGGCGGTAGGCCTGCATGATCTCGTCGTAGCTGCTCCAGCGCTGGTTGATCCAGGTGTCGGAGCCGATCACGAAGCGCTCCGGGAAGTCGAGCAGGAGTGCGCGCCATTCGGCGCACAGCCGGCCGTCGGCGCAGACCAGGCCGGGGCGGTACGACAGCTCGCCGACCAGCCCCGGATAGCGCACCAGGATCTCGCGCACGCGCGCCACCGGCGCCCCGCCGATGCCGGTGTGCGCCCAGATGAAGCGCACCGCCCGCCCGCCGGACGGCGTGTGCGCCATGAGCCGGTCCACCGCAACGTCGTCCACGTGCGCCAGCACGGCCAGCTGCCGCTGCTCGGCCAGCGCCATCAGCTTCTTCGCGACGGGGCCGTCCGCGTCGGCGCTGTCGTACAGATGGAACTCGCCGATGCCGCGGTACGGCCCGCTGGCCGTGCCGCGCGCCAGTTCGGCCAGCACCATCTCGTGGATGCTCTCGTCGCGGAACCAGTTGGTGTAGTCGGCGCGGTTGCGGTACAGCCGCACGAAGGGCACGACGGTGAGGCCGGCGGCGGCCGTCTCGCGCGCGGCGGCGAGGATGCGCGTGCCCTCGTTGGGCCGCGAGTTGCCGACGATGGCGCGCACGCCGTTGCGCTGCAGGCGCGCCAGCGCCTCGGCCGGCGGGAACGGGCCGCTGGCGCCGTTCCACGCCTCCTCGTTGTAGTGCAGGTGGGTGTCGAAGAGCGGGCCGGCGTGGTCGGCGGCCCGCGCGGTGCCGGCGGCGGCGCCCAGCACGGCGAGGAGCAGCGCCGCGCACGCACCGGCCGCACCTGGACCGGACCGGGCCATGCCCTCAGCCCAGGTGCCTGTCGAAGAAGGCCAGCGTGCGCTCACGCGCCAGCTTCGCCGCGGCGGCGTCGTAGGAGCCGCGCTGGTCGCAGTTGAAGCCGTGCCCGCAGTCGTAGACGTGCACCTCGACCTCCGGGTGCGCCTTCTGGAAGTTCTCCACCGTCGGCATCGGGATCCAGTGGTCGTTGCGGCCGAAGTGGACCATCACCGGCACGCGCGGCGTGCGCGCGGCCTCCTCGGGCGTGGTCATGCCGCCGCCGTAGTAGGGCGCGGCGGCGGCCAGGCCGTTGAGCTCGCAGGCCGCGCGCCAGCTCAGCAGGCCGCCCCAGCAATAGCCCACGATGCCGACCTTGCCGGCCCGTGCGCCGTACTCGATGGCGGCCTGGATGTCCTGCAGCACGCCCGGCCAGGGCAGCGCCTCGGCGGCGCTCTTGAGCGCGGCGCCGGCCTTCATGTCGGCGTCCTCGTAGCCCAGTTCGACGCCGGGCTTGACGCGGTGGAAGGTGGACGGCGCGACCGCCAGCCAGCCCTCGGCCGCGTAGCCGTCGGCCACGCTGCGGATGTGCGCGTTGACGCCGAAGATCTCCTGGACGACGACCACCGCGCCGCGCGGGGTGCCGGCCGGCTCGGCCACGTAGGCGGGGAAGGTGAAGCCGTCGGCGGCGGTGAGATCGATGAATTGGCCCATGGTGTCGACTCCTGGCGATGCGTGAAGGGTGAGGGAAAGGGGCCGCTGCGCTCAACGGCGCAGCGCGGCCTCGACGAAATCCAGGCGGTCCTGGCCCCAGAACGGCTCGCCGTCGACGACGTAGGTCGGCGCGCCGAAGATGCCCCGGTCGATGGCTTCCTGCGTGAAGCCGTCGTAGCGCGCCTGCACGCCGGGCTTGCGCGAGGCCTCGAGCAGCGCGGCGGGCAGGCCCTGCGCGGCCAGCAGCTCGGCCAGCACGGCGGCGTCGGCGATGTCGCGCTCCTCGGCCCACACGGCCGCCATCACGGCGCCGGCCAGGCGCAGGGCGGCTTCCACGCCCTTGGCCTCGCCGGCCTCGATGATCAGCCGCGCCGCGTCGTCGGAGGCGACCGGGAAGAAGCGCGGCTGGAGGTTCAGCGGCACGCCCAGGTGCTGCGAGAAGCGCTTCAGCTCCACCAGCCGGTAGGCCTGCCGCTGCGGTGCGCGCTTGGCCAGCGGCAGGCCGCCGGAGACGGGAAACACGCGCGCCAGGTCCATCGGCTTGGCGTTCACCTGGGCGCCCGCGTCGCGTGCGATCTGCACGAAGCGGGCGTGGCCCAGGTAGGTCCAGGGGCTGTGCGGGGCGAAGAAGTAGTCGACGGTTCGGCTCAAGTCGGGCTCCGGTGCGGCGGGCGCAGGACGGTTTGGTGTAATCGCGGCGGCCCCCGGTTTTAACCGAGGTGCGCAACCCGTGCAGGAGAAGCAGGCTTGGATTCCGAAGTGCTCTTGATCACCGGCGGCAGCCGCGGCATCGGCGCTGCCACGGCGCTGATGGCGGCGCGCCAGGGCCATGCGGTGGCGGTCAACTACGCCCGCCATTCGCTGGCGGCCGACGAGGTGGTGCGCCGCATCCGCGCCGAGGGCGGCAGCGCGATCGCCGTGCAGGCCGACGTGGGCGACGAGGCGCAGGTGGAGGCGATGTTCCGCAAGGTCGACGCCAAGCTCGGGCGGCTGACGGCGCTGGTCAACAACGCCGGCGTGGTGGACGCGGCGGCCCGCGTCGACGAGATGAGCGCTGCGCGCCTGGAACGCATGCTGCGCATCAACGTGATCGGCAGCTTCCTCTGCGCGCGCGAGGCCGTGCGCCGCATGAGCACGCGGCACGGCGGCGCGGGCGGCGCCATCGTCAACCTGGGCAGCGCCGCGGCGCGCCTCGGGTCGCCCGGCCAGTACGTCGACTACGCGGCCAGCAAGGGCGCCATCGATACCTTCACCCTCGGCCTGGCCAGGGAGGTGGCGGCCGAGGGCATCCGCGTCAATGCCGTGCGGCCGGGCCTGATCGACACCGAGATCCATGCCAGCGGCGGCCTGCCGCGGCGCGCCTTCGACCTGGCGCCCACGGTGCCGATGCAGCGCGTGGGCAGCGCCGACGAGGTGGCGGCCGCCATCGTGTGGCTGCTGTCGCCCGCTGCCGCCTACACCACGGGCGCGCTGCTGGACGTGGCGGGCGGACGATAGATGGCTCACCCCCAGTCTTCGCGGACTTCGTTCCGCTTCGCCAACCCCCTGCAAGGGGGCACATCCTGCGGCCCGGCCGAGCCGGTTCCGCGGATGTTCCCGCATGGCCTGCTCCGCGGCCTCTCGCCCCGGTGTGTGCAACGGCCAGCCGACGAAATCACACGCAGCAGATAGCTTCATGGCTACCTCGATGGACCTCATCAAGCCGCTGGTCACGCTGGTGGCGATCGTCAACCCGCTGGGCATCGTGCCCTTCTTCATCCACTACACGCAGGGCTACACGCACGCCCAGCGCCAGCGCACCGCCAAGGTGTCGGCCTTCAGCGCCTTCCTGGTCATCAGCCTGAGCGCCCTGCTGGGGCAGCAGCTGCTCGCCTTCTTCGGCATCTCCATCGCCAGCTTCCAGGTGGGCGGCGGGCTGCTGCTGCTGATCAGCTCGCTGTCGATGCTCAACGCGCAGCCGGCCGAGGCCAAGGCCAGCGCGGAGGAGGTGCGCGCCACCGAGGTCAAGGCGGCGATGGGCGCGTCGATCGCGGTGGTGCCGCTGACCATCCCGCTGCTCACCGGCCCGGCCACCATCTCCACCATGGTGATCTACGCCACCCAGGCGCGCCACTGGTGGGAGCTGGGGCTGCTGGTCGGCTACGGCGTGGTGATCGCCGGCATCACCGTGCTGGCCTTCTCGCTGGCCGACCCGATCGCGCGCGTGCTCGGCAAGACGGGCATCAACGTCATGACGCGGCTGATGGGCCTGATCCTCGCAGCGCTGGCGGTGGAGGTGATGGCCAACGGGTTGAGCAAGCTGTTTCCGATCCTGGAGCGGGCTGGGTGACGCCGATGGCATGGCGCGCGGTCGATCATGTGATGCTGCGGCTGGATGCTCTGGAGCCGCTGCATGGGTTCTTCGCCGATGTACTGGGATTGCCGGTCACTTGGCCTGCGCGAAACGAGTCCTTCGCCAGCTACAGCTGGATCGGCCTCGGCAACACGCACCTGGAACTGTGGGCTGCCACGTCCAACAGCGACTTGCCCGCGGAGACCCGGCTTCCCTTGTTGCATGGCTTCGCGCTGACGCCTCTGTGCCTTGAGACCAGCATGGCTACGCTCCGACAGGTCGGCATCACCTGCAACTCGCCCAGAACATGGCATTCACCCACAGCCGATGGCGTAGAGCGCGTCAACTTCACCAATGCGGTGATCCCTGATCTTTGTGGCCCGGCATGTTGCGTCTTCTTCTGCGACTGGTCGGACGATGCACCGATCGCCCCGTGGAGCGCCGCAGGCCTTCCGCGTCGGGAATGGGACAAGGCAGTCCATTGCAACGCGAAGGAAAACCTGCTGGGCATCCTGGGCTTGTCGGACATCGTGCTGGCGAGCCCCGATCCACGTCGGGCTGCGGCAACCTGGCGCAAGGCAGGTTTGCAATGGGACGAAGGTGCGCTGTTGCTTACGCAAGACATTCGCCTACGGATAGTCGAAGGGCCCGTCCTCTGCGTCGAATCTCTCGCGCTGCGAGTCCGCGATCTCGCCAGAACTCGCAGCCTGCTGCGGCAGCACGGCCGGCTGATGCCGACAACAGATGATGAAGTCTGGATGAAAGCGCCCGAAATGGCGGGCTTGCATTTGCGGTTCTTGCAGTAGGCCTGTCCGGCGCCTTGTTCAGGCCGGCAGCCAGTGCCACGCGATGCGTGGCCGGCCGGTGGCGGAATGCAGGTCGCGCGCGCCTGCCTGCAGGCCGGCCGCCGCATAGAAGCGGTGCGCCCTCCGGTTGTCTTCGGCCATGTGCAGGGTCCAGCCGTCCGGCATCCGCTCGCAGGCCTGTGCCAGCAGGCGGCGGCCGATGCCGCGACCATGCCACGCGGGCTCGACGTGCAGCTGGGCCAGGTAGCGCCGCGCGGGCTCAATCACCAGGAAGCCGCGCAGGCCACCGTCGCCGTCCGCCAGCCAGCATTCGGCGGCGCCGAAGCACTCGCTATGAGCCCGCGCGCGCCAATGGGCGGGCGGCGCCACATCACCGGAGGGGACCTGCGGATTCGCCGACGCCCATGCGCGGCGCCAAAGTGCTGGCATGGCCTCGGTGTCGTCCGGCACGGCCCGGCGCAGCGATGCATCGGCGTACAGGCTCAGCGACCCGCCTGGTTGACCCACTGCACGATCTCCCCGATCGCCGCGTCGCTGGCGGCGGCCAGCGCCTTGACGCCGCCGGCCGCGTCCGCGCTGGGCGCGGGGCGCTGTACCGTGAACACGCGCTGGCCCAGCACCTGTTCGCCACCCGGGGTGGCGCGGGCCAGCGTGGCGCGCACGCGCACCAGGCCCGTGCTGGCGCCGGGCGACTCGAAGTACTGGCTGAACTCGTCGAGCGAGATGCGCAGCACGTCGCTGCTGCGGCCCTCGCGCGCGAGGTTGCCGGCCTCCAGCGTGCCGAGCACGGTGCGGCTGGCCGACAGGGCGTCGCGCAGGCGCTGGCGCAGCAGCTGCAGCGGCGGCTGCGTCCAGCGCGAGCCGGCATAGGGGCGCAATGCCTGCGCGTCGGCATAGCCCAGGCGGTAGTTCAGCGCGGTGCCTTCCAGGCGCGAGGCGCTGGTGTCCAGGTCGGCCAGCGTGATCGGGGGCAGCGGCAGCTGGCCGGCCGGCACGGCCTGGGGCGCCAGCGGCCCGGGGCCGAAGTCGTAGAGCACCGTGTGGGCCGGCTTGTCGGGCAGCGCGCTGCAGCCGGCCAGCACCGCCGCGAATGCCAGGCAGGCGACGGCGCCCGCCCCGGCCCTGCCCGCGCGGGCAGGTTTGCTTTTTCTTGCGGCCATCGACGGCATGGGTTCTCCTTGGTTCAGGGGCGCGGCGCGGGCGCGGGTGCGGCGAAGCCGGGCTCGCCCGGGCCGGGCGAGGCGACGCCGTTGCCGTAGAGCAGCGACTGCGGGCTGTCGGCGATGGCGTCGGCCATGCGGCCGACGCGGCGCGCGGCCAGCGAGGTGTCGTCGGCCGCCCGGTTCAGGCGCGGCAGCGTGGTGGCGTTGATGGATTCGAGCGTCTGCTGCAGGGCGGCGGTGCCGCTGCCCAGGCGGTCCAGCGTGCCGCCCTGGGCATTGAGCCGCAGCAGCGAGGCGTTGAGCGTCTGCGCGGCGCGCGCGAAGTCGCCGGCGGTGCCGCGCACGCTCTGCGCCAGCGGCGGGATGGCGGCCAGCGCCGGGTCGATGCGGGTCTTGAGCGTGTTGTCGAAGGAGCGGGTGACCTCGTTGGCGCTGGCCGCCACCTTGGCGATGCTCTCCAGCGCCTCGGCGATGCGCTGCTGGTTCTGGTCGCTCAGCAGCGCGTTGGCGCGGCGCGAGATCTCCTCGACCTGGCCGAGGATGGCCTCGCCGCGGTCCTGCAGCTGCGCCAGCACCGAGGGCCGCAGCGGAATGCGCGGCGGATCGCCGTTGTCGGGCGCCAGCGGCTCCTGCGATTCGCCCTTGTCGTCCAGCGCGATGAAGGCCAGGCCGGTCACGCCCTGGTAGCTCAGCGTGGCGAAGGTGGACTTGGTCAGCGGCACGCGCTCGTCGATGGCCATGCGCACGCGCACGTTGCCCTTGCTCTTGGGGTCGAAGTCGATGCTGGTGACCTTGCCCACCGCGATGCCGCGGTAGCGCACCGCCGCCTGCGGCTGCAGGCCGCTGACCGCGTCGCGCGTGGACAGCTCGTAGGTGTTGCGCACGGTGTCGTCGCGCGTGAACCAGAGCACCAGCGCGACGAGCACGGCCACCAGGCCGAGCACGAAAGCGCCGGCGGCCAGGGCATGGGACTTGTTTTCCATGGGCGTGGCTTCCTTTCAATCTTTGGCGTCCGAGCCGCCGCCGGGCCGCCCCAAGGCGGCGCGCACCCCCTGGGGGGGCAGCGAACCACGCGCAGCGGGGAGCGTGGGGGCCACCTCACCGCCGCCGGGCCGCCCCAAGGCGGCGAGCGCCCCCTCGGGGGGCAGCGAACCACGCGAAGCGGGGAGCGTGGGGGCAGGCGTTTCCTGGAGCGCGAGCAGTGCGCGCCGGCCGCGGCCGCCGAGAAAGTAGTCGTGGATGAAGGGATGGTCGAAGGCGATCACCTCCTGCGCGGTGCCGGCGACGATGACCTTCTGGTCGGCCAGCACGGCGATGCGGGTGGACAGGTCGAGCAGCGTGTCCAGATCGTGCGTGACCATCACCACCGTCAGGCCCAGCTCGCGGTGCAGGCCGCGCAGCAGGTCGCAGAAGCTGTCGGCGGCGGCCGGGTCCAGGCCGGCGGTGGGCTCGTCCAGCAGCAGCAGGGGCGGGTCCATGATGAGGGCGCGCGCCAGGGCCACGCGCTTGATCATGCCGCCCGACAGGTCCGAGGGCATCTTGTGCGCGTGCTCGGGCGCCAGGCCCACCATCTGCAGCTTGACCATCGCGGCATCGCGGATCAGTTCCTCGGGCAGCAGCTTCAGCTCGCGCAGCGGCAGGGCGATGTTGTCGAGCACGTTGAAGGCCGAGAACAGCGCGCCGTGCTGGAACAGCATGCCCACCACCGCCGCGCCCTTGGCGCTGAGCTCGGCCGGCGCCTTGCCCAGCACGCGCACCTCGCCGCGGGTGGGCTTCTGCAGGCCCAGGATCTGGCGCAGCAGCACCGTCTTGCCGGTGCCCGAGCCGCCGACCAGCGAGAGGATCTCGCCGCGCTCGATGGTGAGGTCCAGGTCGCGGTGCACCACCTGCTCGCCGCCGTCGTTGAGGAAGACCGTCCACAGCTTGTGGATCTCCACCACGCTGGCGTGGCCGTCGCCGAGGGATTGCCAGGCAGAGACACTCATCGCCGGCCCTCCTAAAAGCGGAAGCCGATGCCGCGGAACAGCACGGCGAACAGGGCATCGACCAGGATCACCATGGTGATCGAGCTGACGACGGAAGAGGTGGTGCCGCGCCCCAGGCTCTCGGTGTTGGGCTTGACGCGCATGCCGTAGTAGCAGGCGATCAGCGCGATCAGCACGCCGAACACGACCGACTTGGCGCAGGCCAGCACGATGTTGCTGAAGGGCACGGCCCGCGGCAGCTGCTGCAGGAAGAACGCGGGCGAGATGTCCAGCGACATCTGCGCGGCCAGCATGCCGCCGGCCAGCGCCGCGATCGAGGTCCACAGGCTGATCAGCGGCATGGCGATGGCCAGCGCGATCACGCGCGGCATCACCAGGCGGAAGCCGTGCGGGATGCCCATCACGCGCATGGCGTCCAGTTCCTCCGTCACGCGCATCACGCCGATCTGCGCGGTGATGGCCGAGCCCGAGCGTCCGGCGATGAGCACGGCGGCCAGCACCGGCCCGAGTTCGCGGATGAGCGACAGCCCGAGGATGTTGACGACGAAGGCCTCGGCCCCGTAGCTGCGCAGCTGGTTGGAGATGAGGTAGGCCAGCACGATGCCGATGAGCGCGCCCACCAGCGCCGTGATCGGCAGCGCGGTGGCGCCGGTCTGGTAGAGGTGGCCCGAGATGTCGCGCCAGGGCGCGCGGTGGGGCGCGCGCACCAGCGCGATCAGGTCCAGTGCCAGCTGGCCCAGCAGCGTCGTGCCTTCCTTGCCGACGCGCCACAGCACGGGCCCCTGGGCCAGGTGGCGGCGCAAGCTGTCCCAGAAGCCGGGCGACGCCTCGCGCGGCGCCGGGCCGCCGAAGCGCGCCACCTGGTCGAGCACGGCCTTCTGCGAGTCGGTGAGTTCGATCTGCGCCGGCCAGGCGCGGCCCCAGTGGTTCCACAGCAGCTGGGCACCGATGTGGTCGAGCTGCTCGATGCCGCGCAGGTCCCAGGCGTCGGCGGCATCGGCCTGGCGCGCGTTGGCGGCGTCGAGCTGGCGTTCCAGCGCCTCCCACTGGCGGCGCGAGGAGAAAGCCAGCGCCGTCCAGCGCCCGCGCGGCACCCAGGGGCCGTGCGCCTCGGCCGGGGCGCGCTCGACGCGCGGGGACGCATCGTCGCTGGATCGCCGGGGCGCGGTGGAGGACATGGACGCGGATCGGGCTGTCTGACCAGAGGCTGAACAGCCGGTCATCCTAACCGCTGCCCGTGCCGGCAGCCCGACCGCCCGGCCGGCCGCGGCATGCGCCGACACGCGGGCGGCGCGCTCACGGACGGGCCGCCTCGGCCTGCGGGCCGAAGCCGCCCGCCAGCGCCTCGCGCAGCCACGCCACGAACACGCTGACCGCCCGCGGCACGTGCGGCGTGTAGGGGCGGATGGCGAACAGGTGCTCGCCGAAGGCGCCGACCGGCTCCCAGCCGGGCAGCACCTCCACCAGCCGGCCCGACTGCAGCGCCGCCTGCGCGCTGAAGTCGGGCAGCAGCGCGATGCCGAGGCCGCCCAGCGCCGCGTCGCGCAGCGCCTCGCTGTTGTTGGCGGCGAAGGGGCCGGCCACCGGCACGGTGATGCGCGGCGGCTCGGCCCGCTCGCGCCCGCGCGGCGCGGCGCGCTGGCGGAAGTGCCAGGCCGGCGTGTCGCGCGCGCGCGGGTAGTGCAGGCAGTCGTGCGCCGGCAGCTCCTGCGGGCGCTGCGGCGCGCCGCGCCGGCGCAGGTAGGCCCGGCTGGCCACCAGCACGCTGCGCGTGGCGCACAGCGTCCAGGCGACGTGCGTGTCGGGCGGCGCGGCGGTGTGGCGGATGGCGAGGTCGAAGCCCTCGGTGGCGAGCGAGACGAGGCGGTCGGACAGCTCCAGTTCCAGCCGCACCTCGGGGTGCGCGCGCAGGAAGTCGGGCAGCCGCGGCACCAGCTGCTGGCGTGCCAGCGCCACCGGCGCGCTCACCCGCAGCAGGCCGCGCGGCACCTCGGCCAGGTCGCGCACGCCGGCGAAGCTCTGGGCGATGGCGTCGAAGGAGGCGCGCGTGCCATCGACCAGGCGCTGGCCGGCTTCGGTGAGGCGCACGCTGCGGGTGGTGCGCTGCACCAGCGGCACGCCGGCCTCGCGCTCCAGCTCGGCGATGCGCTGGCTCATGCCGGCCTTGCTCACGCCCAGGCGCTGCGCCGCGGCGGTGAAGCTGCCCTGCTGCGCCAGCACGGTCAGCCAGTGCAGGTGGCTCCAGAGGCTCTCGATCTTTTGGCGTTCCATCACCCGATTGTTCATCCTGGCAAACAATCAGTTCAAGTGCAGGCGGCTAGGCAGGCGCGGGGAGCGGTCCTAGACTGCCGCCGATCCCTTTTCCACACCCCGGAGACCGCGCGTGAAGAACAGCATCGCCGCCATCGACCACTACATCCAGGGCCGCGTCGTGGCCAACACCTCGGGCCGCACGCAGGACGTGTTCAACCCCGCCACCGGCGCCGTCACCGGCCGCGCCGGGCTGGCCGGCGCCGACCAGGTGACGGCCGCCGTCGCCGCCGCGCAGGCCGCCTTCCCGGCCTGGGCCGACACGCCGCCGATCCGCCGCGCGCGGGTGATGTTCAAGTTCCTCGAACTGCTGAACCAGCACCGCGACGAACTGGCCCACCTGATCACCGCCGAGCACGGCAAGGTCTTCACCGACGCACAGGGCGAGGTCACGCGCGGCATCGACATCGTCGAGTTCGCCTGCGGCATCCCGCAGCTGCTCAAGGGCGACTACACCGAGCAGGTCTCCACCGGCATCGACAACTGGACGCTGCGCCAGCCGCTGGGCGTGGTGGCGGGCATCACGCCCTTCAACTTCCCGGTGATGGTGCCGATGTGGATGTTCCCGGTGGCCATCGCCGCCGGCAACACCTTCGTGCTCAAGCCCAGCCCGACCGACCCGAGCCCCTCGCTGCGCATCGCCGAGCTGCTGAAGGAGGCCGGCCTGCCCGACGGCGTGTTCAACGTGGTGCAGGGCGACAAGGTGGCCGTCGATGCGCTGCTGGAGCACCCCGACGTGAAGGCGGTGAGCTTCGTCGGCTCCACGCCCATCGCCAACTACATCTACGAGACCGGCGCGCGCCACGGCAAGCGCGTGCAGGCCCTGGGCGGTGCCAAGAACCACATGGTGGTGATGCCCGACGCCGACATCGACCAGGCGGTGGACGCGCTGATCGGCGCCGGCTACGGCTCGGCCGGCGAGCGCTGCATGGCGATCAGCGTGGCGGTGCTGGTGGGCGACGCGGCCGACAAGCTCATCCCCAAGCTGGTCGAGCGCACCCGGACGCTGAAGGTGCTGAACGGCGAGAACCTCGCCGCCGAGATGGGCCCCATCGTCACGAAGGCCGCGCACGAGCGCATCGGCGGCTACATCGCGCTGGGCGAGCAGGAAGGCGCGAAGCTGCTGGTCGACGGCCGCGGCTTCCAGGGCGCCGCGGCCGGCGAGGGCTGCGACGCGGGCTTCTGGCTGGGCGGCACGCTGTTCGACCACGTCACGCCCGGCATGCGCATCTACAAGGAAGAAATCTTCGGCCCGGTGCTGGGCTGCGTGCGCGTGAAGGACCTGGCCGAGGCCGTCCAGCTGATCAACGACCACGAGTTCGGCAACGGCGTGGCCTGCTTCACCCGCGACGGCAACGTGGCTCGCGAGTTCGGCCGCCGCGTGCAGGTGGGCATGGTGGGCATCAACGTGCCGATCCCGGTGCCGATGGCCTGGCACGGCTTCGGCGGCTGGAAGCGCAGCCTGTTCGGCGACATGCACGCCTACGGCGAGGAAGGCGTGCGCTTCTACACCAAGCAGAAGTCGATCATGCAGCGCTGGCCGGAGAGCATCGGCAAGGGGGCCGAGTTCGTGATGCCGACGGCAAAGTAAGCTCACCCCCCGGGCTGCGCGGGCTTCGTTCCGCTCCGGCACCCCCGGCAAGGGGGCGCTCCCTGCGGCCCGGCGAAGCCGGTTCCGCGGGAGCCCTGGCATCAGCACCGGCGCGTGCGGCGGCGGGTACGAGAACGAGAAGACCGGAGACAGGCCTTGAGCGACACCACCTTCGACTACATCGTCATCGGCGCCGGCACCGCCGGCGCGCTGATGGCCAACCGGCTGAGCGCGGACAAGCGCATGCGCGTGCTGCTCGTCGAGGCCGGGCGCAAGGACGACTACCACTGGATCCACATCCCGGTGGGGTACCTCTACTGCATCGGCAACCCGCGCACCGACTGGCTCTACCAGACCGAGCCCGACGCCGGGCTGAACGGCCGCGTGCTGCGCTACCCGCGCGGCAAGACGCTGGGCGGCTGCTCCAGCATCAACGGCATGATCTACATGCGCGGGCAGTCGCGCGACTACGACGGCTGGGCGCAACTCACCGGCGACGACGCCTGGCGCTGGGAGAACGTGCTGCCGGCCTTCAAGCAGCACGAGGACCACTACCTGGGCGACGCCGCCGAGGCCGCGCGGCGCGATGCGGACTTCGGCCGCTTCCACGGCCACGGCGGCGAGTGGCGCGTGGAGCGCCAGCGGCTGCGCTGGGACATCCTCGACGCCTTCGCCGAGGCCGCCGTGCAGGCCGGCATCCCGCACACGGCGGACTTCAACCGCGGCAGCAACGAGGGCGTGGGCTACTTCCAGGTCAACCAGAAGGCCGGCTGGCGCTGGAACACGGCCAAGGCCTTCCTGCGGCCGACCTGCTACGGGCGGCCCAACTTCGAGCTGTGGACGGGCGCGCAGGTCACGCGGCTGGTGGTCGAGGCGCAGCCCGACGGCAGCCGGCGCTGCACCGGCGTGCAGGTGTGGGACGGCAACGAGCTGGTCACCGCCCATGCCACGCGCGAGGTGATCCTCAGCGCTGGCAGCATCGGCTCGCCGCAGATCCTGCAGTTGTCGGGCATCGGGCCGGCGCCGCTGCTGCAGCAGCACGGCATCCCGGTGGTGGCCGACCTGCCGGGCGTGGGCGCCAACCTGCAGGACCACCTGCAGATCCGCGCCGTGTTCAAGATCGACGGCGCGCCCACGCTCAACGTGCTGGCCTCCTCGCTGGCCGGCAAGGCGCGCATCGGGCTGGAGTACGTCCTGCGCCGCAGCGGGCCGATGAGCATGGCGCCCTCGCAGCTGGGCGCGTTCACGCGCAGCTCGCCAGCGCACGCCTGGCCCAACATCCAGTACCACGTGCAGCCGCTCTCGCTCGACGCCTTCGGCGACCCGCTGCACAGCTTCCCGGCCTTCACCGCCAGCGTGTGCAACCTCAACCCGACCAGCCGCGGCACGGTGCGCATCAAAAGCGCGCGGCACGAGGACGCGCCGGCCATCGCGCCCTGCTACCTCTCCACCGACGAGGACCGCCAGGTGGCGGCCGACTCGCTGCGCGTGACGCGCCGCATCGCCGCCCAGCCGGCGCTGGCGAAGTACCGGCCGCAGGAGTGGAAGCCCGGCCCGCAGTACGAGAGCGACGAGGACCTGGCGCGCCTGGCCGGCGACATCGCCACCACCATCTTCCACCCGGTGGGCACGGCGAAGATGGGCGCGGCCGATGACCCGACGGCCGTGCTCGACGCGCGCCTGCGCGTGCGCGGCGTGCAGGGCCTGCGCGTGGTGGACGCCAGCGCCATGCCCACCATCACCAGCGGCAACACCAACAGCCCGACGCTGATGATGGCCGAGAAGGCCGCCGCCTGGGTGCGCGCCGACGCCACTTGAGGCGCTGAAGACGCGCGGCGCCTCAGGAGCGCCCGCCGAAGTAGCGCGCCAGCGTGCGCTGCGGCCCCGTGGCCGTGCCGGCCGCCAGCCGCCGCCGGGTGGCATCGCGCACCAGCGCCTCGGCCGCCAGCGGCGCCATGGCCTCCTCCAGCTGGCCCGCGATGGCGGCCAGTTCCGAGTCGCCCGACTGCGCGGCATGGCTGCGCGCGAAGCGCACCATCTCCGCCGCGTACTCGACATTCGCGGCCATCCACTCGGTGTCCGTCACCCGGCCCGTCTTGCGTCGCAACGCGACGTGCAGGCGCGCGGCCAGCGCGACACGTTCGCTTTCGGTCATGGGGCGCGTTCTCCTCGGTCTGCGGTTCGCCAAGGCGGGCTCCGAGCAAGATCGAGGCCCGCCGCGCCGTTGCAGGGGTGCGCTCCGGCCGGTTTCTCACATCCAGTCACATCTGGCCCGGGGCGCGGCATTCTGGTGCAGACCCTTCAGCGGGTTATTCCCGATGCACTGCCCCGGTGCGGCCCCTACAGTCGCCGGACTCGCCGACGGACAGCGTCCGTTGCAGCGCGAGGGACCGAGGAGACAAAGCAGCCCGACCATCCAGAACAACATCGATCAAGGCGCCCGCCCAATGAGGCGCCGGTTGTTTTCAAAGCGCCGCCGGTCGGCGCTTTTTCTTTTCCCGGGGCGCAGGCCGCGCGCAGGGCCCGGAGACAATGCGCCGATGGAAGGATGGTGGCTGGGGCTGGCCTCGCTGTTCGCGGGCTTCGTGGATTCGATCGTGGGTGGCGGCGGCCTCGTGCTGGTGCCGGTGCTGTTCGCCACCTTCCCCGGCGCACCGGCGGCGACCCTGCTGGGCACCAACAAGAGCGCCTCGGTCTGGGGCACGGCGGCCGCCGGGGCGCAGTTCGCGCGGCGCGTGCGGCTGCGCTGGCCGGCGCTGCTGGCGGGCATCGGGGCCGCCTTCGCCGGCGCGCTGGCCGGGGCCTGGGCGGTGTCGCTGGTCTCGCCGGCCGCCCTGCGCAGGCTGCTGCCCTTCATCCTGCTGGCCCTGCTGCTCTACACGCTGGCGCGCAAGGACCTGGGGCGCGAGCATGCGCCGCGCCTGGCGGGCCGGGCGGAGGTCTGGGCCACGGCCGCCATCGGCGTGCTGATCGGCTTCTACGACGGCTTCTTCGGCCCGGGCACCGGCAGCTTCTTCATCTTCCTGTTCGTGCGCTGGCTGGGCTACGACTTCCTCAACGCCTCGGCCTCGGCCAAGCTGCTGAATACGACCACCAACGCCGGCGCGCTGCTGCTGTTCGCGCTGAAGGGGCACGTGTGGTGGCACTACGGGCTGCTGATGGCGGTGGCCAACGTGGCCGGCAGCGTGCTCGGCGCGCGGGTGGCGCTGCGCCACGGCGCGGGCTTCGTGCGCAAGGTGTTCATCGGCGTAGTGGGCGTGCTGATCCTGCGCACCGGCTACGACGCCTTCCTGCGCGGCTAGCGGCAACGACGGATCAGGGCGCGGTGGCGGCGCTGCTGGCCGGCGGCCAGGGCATCTCGCTGGCCACCAGCGGCTTGCCGATGGGCGCGGCGGCCTTGCCCTGGCGCACGGCCGCCATGTCCTGCTCGTTCGGGTACTGGTCGGCCAGCCAGTAGTCGAACACGCGCCGCACGATGGGCGCCGCCGCCGCCGCGCCGAAGCCGGCGTTCTCCACGATCATGGCCACGGCGATGCGCGGGTCCTCCGCGGGCGCGAAGGCGGCGAAGAGCGAGTGGTCGCGCTGGTGCTCCTCCAGCGCCCTGGCGTTGTACCTCACGCCCTGGCCCAGCGAGACGGCCTGGGCGGTGCCGGTCTTGCCGGCCGAGGTGTAGGCCGCGCCGGCGAACACGCGCGTGCCGGTGCCGCCCTTGTTCACCGCCACCAGGCCGCTGCGCACGATGTCGACGTTCTTCTTCAGGAAGCCCAGGTCGACCCCTGGCGGCTGCGGCACCAGCTCGACCTGGCCGGTGACGGTGTTCTTGATCGCCCGCACCAGGTGCGGCTGGTAGCGCGTGCCGCCGTTGGCCAGCGTGGCCTCGGCCAGCGCCAGCTGCAGCATGGTGAAGTTGTTGTAGCCCTGGCCGATGCCCAGCGACACGGTCTCGCCCGCGTACCACTTCTTCAGCTCGGGCCGCTTGTAGGTGTTGCGCTTCCACTCGGTGCTGGGCAGCACGCCGCGCACCTCGCCGCCGAGGTCGATGCCGGTGATCTGGCCGAAGCCCAGCGGCTTCATGAAGTCGTGGATCGCGTCCACGCCCATGTCCACCGCCAGCGAGTAGAAGTAGGTGTTGCTCGAGTACTGGATGGCGCGGACCATGTCCACGCCGCCCAGCCCGCCCTCGTGGCTGCGGAAGGTGTGGCCGCCGTAGGTGTAGAAGCCGGGGTCGTTGACCACCATGCTGGGCGCGCGCTTGCCCAGCTGCAGCGCGCCCAGCGCCATGAAGGGCTTGTAGGTGGAGCCGGGCGGGTAGGTGCCGCGCAGCGCCCGGTTGAGCAGCGGCTTGTCGATGGACTCGTTGAGCGCCTGCCAGCTCTCGGTGTCGATGCCCTCGACGAAGAGGTTGGGGTCGAAGGTGGGCTTGGAGACGAAGGCCAGCACCTCGCCGCTGCGCGGGTCGATCGCCACCAGGGCGCCGCGCCGCTCGCCGAACATGTCCTCCACCAGCTTCTGCAGCTTGATGTCGAGCGTGAGCATCACCGTGTCGCCCGGCGTCGCCGGGTGACTGCCGAGCTTGCGCACGGCCCGGCCGCCGGCGGAGGTCTCCATCTGCTCGACGCCGGTCTGGCCGTGCAGCACCTTCTCGTAGCTCTGCTCGACGCCCAGCTTGCCGATGTAGTCGGTGCCCTTGTAGTTGGCCTGGTCCTCCTCGGGCCAGTCCTCCATGGCGGCCTTCTCGCGCTGGTTGATGCGGCCGATGTAGCCCAGCACGTGGCTGGCCAGCTCGCCCATCGGGTAGTTGCGGAACAGGCGCGCCTTGATCTCCACGCCGGGGAAGCGGTAGCGCTGGGCAGCGAAGCGGGCCACCTCCTCGTCGGTCAGGCGGGTGCGGATGGGGATGGAGTCGAAGCTGCGCGAGTCCTCGCGCAGGCGCTTGAAACGGCGCCGGTCGCGCGGCTGGATGTCGACGATCCGCGCCAGCTCGTCCAGCGTCTCCTCCAGGTCACCCACCCGGGAGGGCGTGATCTCCAGCGTGTAGGCCGAGTAGTTGGAGGCCAGCACGATGCCGCTGCGGTCCAGGATCAGGCCCCGGTTCGGCACCACCGGCACAACGGCGGTGCGGTTGCTCTCGGCCTGCGCGGCCAGGTCCTCGTGGCGCGTGACCTGCAGGTAGAACAGGCGCGCGCCCAGCAGCGAAAAGGCCGCCAGCACGGCCAGCGCGATCACCACCACCCGCCGCTTGAAGCGGGCGAGGTCGGCGGCGACGTTGCGGATCTCGGTCATGCGCGGGGTGCAGTGTGGGCGCCCGGCGGCCCGAAGGCAACCGGGCGCGGGCGATGCGTCATAGCGGCCGGTTGTCGTCCGGCTCCGGTGCGCGCCGCTGCGGCGCCAGCAGCAGCCAGTTCACCAGCGGCCACAGCGCCGCCTCCACCGCCGGCGCGATCATCACCTGCCAGCCGGGAAACAGCCCGCCGCCGACCATGCGGATGCCCAGCTCGATCAGGTGCGACACCGCGAACAGCGGCACCAGCTGCAGCGCCTGCGACAGCACCGGGAACCACAGCAGCCGCCGGTGCAGCGTGATGGCGAAGAAGCTCAGCGTGGCATAGGACAGCGCATGCTGCCCCAGCAGCGATGACTGGTGCACGTCCATCACCAGCCCGAAGACGAAGGCCGCACCCAGGCCGATGCGCTCCGGCTGGTGCACGCTCCAGAACACGATCACCAGCGCCAGCAGGTCCGGCATCCAGGCCAGGCGGCCCAGCGGCAGCAGGTTCAGCAGCAGCGCCACGGCCAGGCTGGTCCAGATGAAGGCGGGCCGCACGGGCAGCAGCAGCTGCTCCTGGCCGGGACGCATGATCATCGGCGGCCTCCCGTGGCGGGGGCCTGGCCTTCGCCGGGACGGCCCGGGCCAGGCTTGCGGGCGGGGCCCTTGCTGCCGCTGCGGCCCTCGGACTTCTTGGACGAGGCCTCCGGGGGCGCCGGCTCGGGTGCCGGCGCGGCCGCCGCCGGCGCCAGCGACCCCACCGGCGTGAGCACCATCACGTAGCGCACCGCCCCCACCCGGGCCAGCGGCACGCAGTGGATGCGGGCGAAGGTGGTGTCGGCCCGCTTGTCGATGCGGTCGACCTTGGCCACCGGCAGCCCGGCCGGGTAGACGCCGTCCACGCCGCTGGTGACGAGCAGGTCGCCCTCCTGCACGTCGGCGTTGGCGGCGGTGAAGCGCAGTTCCATGCCGCCGCCGCTCGCCGTGGCGTCGCCGAAGGCCACGCTGCGCACGCCGGTGCGCGCGTTCTGCACGGGGATCGACAGGTTGCGGTCCACCACCAGCGTCACCTCGCTGCCGAAGGGCTGCACCAGCGTCACCTGGCCGAGCACGCCGTTCTCGTCGATCACCGGCGAGCCGGGCTGGACGCCCTGCGTGAGGCCCTGGTCGATGACGATCTTGCGCGTGTACGGGTCGGCCGCGTCGTACAGCACCTCGGCCGCGCGGCCCGGGGTGGGCGTGGTCTGGCGCAGCTCGAGCAGGGCGCGCAGCCGGGCGTTGTCGCGCGCCAGCGCATCGGCCTGGCCGGCACGCTCGGCCTGCAGCACCATGGCGCGGCGCGCCTCGGCCTCGCCGCGCTGGGCGCCCTGCAGGTCGTCGAAGTAGCGGCCCGCCGCCACCACGCCCTGCACCGGCTTGAGCGCCAGCCACTGCAGCGGGTAGAGCACGGCGCCCACCGTCTTGCGCACCGGGCTGACCACGTCGAAGCGGGCGTCGGCCACCATCAGCAGCAGCGCCAGGGCGCTGAAGAAGACCAGCCGCGACAGGGCCGACGGCCCCTGGTTGAACAGGGGCGGTGCGGTTCGGTCGAGCGTGCCCAGCGGCATGGACGAATGGAGGGGAGGAGCGGGTGCGGCGCCGCAGGCCGGTCAGATGACAAAAAGCCGGCCTGTGCCACCACAGTCCGGCCTGCCTGCGACAGCGCGCAAATTTACTCGCTCGTGAAGATGCTGCCCAGGCGGTCCATGCGTTCGAGCGCGATGCCGCAGCCGCGCACCACGCAGGTCAGCGGGTCCTCGGCCACCAGCACGGGCAGGCCGGTCTCCTCGGCCAGCAGGCGGTCCAGGTCGCGCAGCAGCGCGCCGCCGCCGGTCAGCATCATGCCGCGCTCGGCGATGTCGGCGCCCAGCTCGGGCGGCGTCTGCTCCAGCGCGTTCTTGACGGCCGAGACGATGTGGTTGAGCGGGTCGGTCAGCGCCTCCAGTACCTCGTTGGAGCTGATGGTGAAGCTGCGCGGCACGCCTTCGCTGAGGTTGCGGCCCTTGACCTCCATCTCCTTCACTTCGGAGCCGGGGAAGGCCGAGCCGATGCTCTTCTTGATGATCTCGGCCGTCGGCTCGCCGATCAGCATGCCGTAGTTGCGGCGGATGTAGTTGATGATGGAATCGTCGAAGCGGTCGCCGCCGACGCGCACGCTGCCCTTGTAGACCATGCCGCCGAGCGAGATGATGCCCACCTCGGTGGTGCCGCCGCCGATGTCCACCACCATCGAGCCGCTGGCCTCGCTGACGGGCAGCCCGGCGCCGATGGCCGCGGCCATGGGCTCCTCGATCAGGTAGACCGAGGTGGCGCCCGCCGCCTCGGCCGCGTCCTTGATGGCGCGGCGCTCGACCTGGGTGGAACCACAGGGCACGCAGATGATGATGCGCGGGCTGGGCGTGAACAGCGAGCGCGGGTGCACCATCTTGATGAACTGCTTGATCATCTGCTCGGTGATCACGAAGTCGGCGATCACGCCGTCCTTCATCGGGCGGATCGCCTCGATGTTGCCGGGCACCTTGCCCAGCATGGCCTTGGCCTCGCGGCCCACGGCCTGGATCACCTTCTTGCCGTGCGGGCCGCCCTCGTGGCGGATGGCGACGACCGAGGGCTCGTCGAGCACGATGCCCTTGTTGCGGGCGAAGATCAGGGTGTTGGCGGTGCCGAGGTCGATCGCGAGGTCGGTCGAGAAATACCGACGGAAGGCTCCAAACATGGCGACAGATCCTTGGGGGCACGCGGGCGCTTCGGCCGGGCGTCGCCCCTTGTTGTTGGATGGGAGAAGTTGACAGCGTTTGCGGCAAGACGGGCCCCTTCAGGGCGGCCGTTCGCGCATGTTGCGGCAAAGGTCGGATAATACCCGAATCCCCCCTGCTCCCGGCCGTTGGCGCACCCTTCCGATGCGCCGGGATGGCACTTTTTCAGCGTCCCCGCGGACGCATCGCATCCTGATGGCACTGCAGTCCTCCGACATCGCGCGCATCGCCTCCCTGGCGAAGCTGCAACTGACTTCCCACGAAAGCGAGCGCATGCTCACGCAGATCAACGGCTTCTTCGGCCTGGTCGAGCGCATGCAAGCGGTGGACACCGCCGGCGTCGAGCCGCTGGCCCATCCCGTCGCCGCCTTCGAGGACGTGACGCTGCGCCTGCGCGAGGACGTGGTGAGCGAGCCGGACAACCGCGCCGCCAACCAGCGCAGCGCCCCGGCGGTGGAAGACGGGCTGTTCCTCGTGCCGAAGGTGATCGAATGAGCGCCGCCCGGCCGCCCGAAGGCGCTCGCACCGAAGCCCGCCAAGGCGAAGGTACTCCAATGAACGCCGCCGATCTGCACCGGCGCGGCGTCGCGGGCCTGGCCCGCGCGCTGGCGACGCGCGAGGTCTCGGCCGAGGAGACGGCACGCCACTTCCTGGGCCGCATGCAGGCGCACCGCGACCTGGCGGCCTTCGTGGCCGTCGACGAGGACGCCACCCTGGCCCAGGCCCGCGCCGCCGACGCCGCCCTGGCCGCCGGCAGCGCCGGCCCGCTGGCGGGCGTGCCGATCGCCCACAAGGACATCTTCGTCACCACCGGCTGGCCCAGCACGGCCGGCTCGCGCATGCTGGCGGGCTACCGTTCGCCCTTCGACGCCACCGTGGTGCGCAAGCTCGGTGAGGCCGGCATGGTGACGCTGGGCAAGCTCAGCTGCGACGAGTTCGCGATGGGCTCGGCCAACGAGAACGTCGCCGTGCCCGCCGTGGGCCACGAGGCCGCCGCCCCGGCGCGCAACCCGTGGGACCGCGCGCGCGTGCCGGGCGGCTCCTCCGGCGGCAGCGCGGTGGCGGTGGCGGCCGGGCTGGCGCCCGCGGCCACCGGCACCGACACCGGCGGCTCGATCCGCCAGCCGGCCTCCTTCTGCGGCATCACCGGCATCAAGCCGACCTACGGCCGCGCCTCGCGCTACGGGATGATCGCCTTCGCCTCCAGCCTGGACCAGGCCGGGCCGATGGCGCGCTCGGCGGAAGACTGCGCGCTGCTGCTGTCGGCGCTGTGCGGCCCCGACCCGGACCGCGACTCCACCTCGCTGGACGTGCCGGCCGAGGACTTCTCGCGCCAGCTCGGCGCCCCGCTGGAGGGCCTGCGCATCGGCGTGCCGAAGGAGTTCGTCGGCGAGGGCGTGGCGCCCGGCGTGCGCGCCGCCATCGAGGCCGCGCTGGCCGAGTACGAGAAGCTGGGCGCGAAGCGCGTGGCGGTGAGCCTGCCGCGCACCGAGCTGTCGATCCCGGTCTACTACATCCTCGCGGCCGCCGAGGCCAGCTCCAACCTCAGCCGCTTCGACGGCGTGAAGTTCGGCCACCGCGCCAAGGACTACAAGGACCTGGCCGAGATGTACGCCCGGACGCGCGCCGAGGGCTTCGGCGACGAGGTCAAGCGCCGGATCATGATCGGCACCTACGTGCTCAGCCACGGCTACTACGACGCCTACTACCTGCAGGCGCAGAAGGTGCGCCGCATGATCGCCGACGACTTCCGGCAGGCCTTCAAAAACTGCGACGTGATCGCCGGCCCGGCCGCGCCCACGGCGGCCTGGAAGATCGGCGAGCACGGCGGCGACCCGGTGGCCGACTACCTGGCCGACGTGTTCACCCTGCCGGCCTCGCTGGCCGGCCTGCCGGGCATGAGCGTGCCCTGCGGCTTCGACGGCCACATGCCTGTCGGTTTGCAGCTCATCGGCAACTACTTCGGCGAAGCGAAGCTGCTGAACGTCGCGCACCGCTTCCAGCAGGCCACCGACTGGCACATGCGCACGCCGGAGGGCTTCTGACATGAGCGACCCCGTGAACACCTTCGAGGCGCAGCAGCAGGGCCGCCCCACCGGCCCGCTGGTGCAGGGCTACGAAGTCATCATCGGCTTCGAGACGCACGCGCAGCTCTCCACCGCCAGCAAGATCTTCAGCCGCGCCAGCACGGCCTTCGGCGCCGAGCCGAACACCCAGGCCTGCGCGGTGGACCTGGCTCTGCCCGGCACGCTGCCGGTGATGAACAAGGGCGCCGTGGAGCGCGCCATCAAGCTGGGCCTGGCGCTGGGTTCGCACATCGCGCCGCGCAGCGTCTTCGCGCGCAAGAACTACTTCTACCCCGACCTGCCCAAGGGCTACCAGATCAGCCAGTACGAGATCCCGGTCGTGCAGGGCGGCAGCGTGAGCTTCTACCTGGACGGCGAGCTGAAGACGGTGCGCCTGGTGCGCGCCCACCTGGAGGAAGACGCCGGCAAGTCGCTGCACGAGGACTTCGTCGGCATGAGCGGCATCGATCTGAACCGCGCCGGCACGCCGCTGCTGGAGATCGTGACCGAGCCCGACATGCGCTCCACCGCCGAAGCCGTGGCCTACGCGAAGGAGCTGCACAAGATCGTCACCTGGATCGGCATCTGCGACGGTAACATGCAGGAAGGCAGCTTCCGCTGCGACGCCAACGTGTCGGTGCGCCGGCCCGGCCAGCCGCTGGGCACGCGGCGCGAGATCAAGAACCTCAACAGCTTCCGCTTCATGCAGCAGGCGATCGACTACGAGATCCGCTGGCAGATCGAACAGCTGGAGGACGGCCACGCGATCCAGCAGGCCACGGTGCTGTTCGACCCCGACACCGGCGAGACGCGCGCCATGCGCACCAAGGAGGACGCGGCCGACTACCGCTACTTCCCCGACCCGGACCTGCCGCCGCTGGCGATCGCCGCCGACTGGATCGAGCGCGTGAGGGGCGAGATGCCCGAGCTGCCGCGCGCCATGGCCGAGCGCTACGTGCGCGAGCACGGCCTGACGGACTACGACGCCACGCAGCTCACGCAGAGTCCCGCGCATGCGGCCTACTTCGACGCGGTGGTCGGCGCCGGCGGCGCGCCCAAGCTGGCCAGCAACTGGCTGCAGGGCGAGATCTCCAAGCGCCTGAACGCCCAGGAGATCGGCATCGAGTCCGCCCCCGTGCGGCCCGCGCAACTGGCCACGCTGATCGGCCGGATCGGCGACGGCACCCTCTCCCACAACGCCGCCCGTCAAGTCTTCGAGGCGCTGTGGAACGGCGAGGGCAGCGAGGTGGACGCGCTGATCGAGGCCAAGGGCCTCAGGCAGATGAGCGACACCGGCGCCCTGGAGGCGATCGTCGACGAGGTGCTGGCGAAGAACGAGAAGAACATCGCCGAGTACCGCGCCGGCAAGGACAAGGCCTTCAACGCGCTGGTCGGCCAGGTGATGAAGGCCAGCCAGGGCAAGGCCAACCCGGCGCAGGTGAATGCGCTGCTGAAGCGCAAGCTGGGCTGAAGCGCGCGGGCGGGGGCCGCGCCCCGCGGCGGCGCTACGGCTGCGGCCGCGGCGCCTTGCCGCCGCCCTCGGCCGGCCAGAGCTGCACCAGCCGCGAGCGCTCCTCGTCGAAGCGGCTCACGATGCGGTGCTTTTCCTCTTCCTGCTCGCCGATGAAGCGGTTCTGCACCTTCACGGCCTGGTCGTTGTCCTCGACCTGACGGCGCAGCGAGGCCGGCGCCTTGGCCGGGTCCCTGGCGTAGAACTCCATCTCGCCGTCGATGCGGCGGCGCTCCTCGCCCAGCTCGGACAGGCGCTTGCGGGCCGCCTCGATGACGGCGTCCACCTGCTTGAGCGCCTCGGCGCGCTCGCGGTCGTGGGTGGCGGCGTTGGGATAGCGCACCAGCAACGCGCGCTCGCGGCGGCGCTCCTCGCGCTGGCGCAGCGCGGTCTGCTCGGCCTCGCGCTGGCGCGCCTCGATCTCGGCCCGCTCCTTGGCCGTGTAGCGCGGCTCGATGCGCCGGCGCACGGTGCCCGAGGGCGACAGCTCGACCTGCTCGCGGTCGAAGCAGGCCTGGATCGGCCGGTCGGAAGTGAGCGTGCGCCCGCTGGCATCGACGCAGCTGTAGATGCTGCCGGCGTTGGCCACGCCCTTGCCGTCGGTCTGCGCCTGGGCGCCTGCAGCGGCGGCCAGGCAGCAGGCCACGGCCAGCAGGCGGGCGGGCGAGGTCATGCGATGAAGGGCAGTCGGCGGCACGTCGTCATGGTTCCTCGGAAAGGGCCTCAGGCGGCGCCGTAGCGCGCGCGGTAGGCCAGGACGCCCTCGCGATGCATCCGCAGTTCGTCGCTGGCGCGCTGGTCCAGATAGTCGAGCAAGTCGGCCAGCGTGGCAATGGCGACAACCTGCAGCCCCAGTTGATTGCGGACGTATTGCACGGCGCTGTAGGGCACGTCGGCGCCGTTCTCGGTGGCCTTCTCCTGCCGGTCCAGCGCGATGGCCACGGCGTGCGGCGTGGCGCCGGCCGCCCGGATGAGGGCGATGGACTCGCGCACGGCGGTGCCGGCGGACATGACGTCGTCGACGACGAGCACCCGGCCCTTGAGCGGCGCGCCGACCAGCGAGCCGCCCTCGCCGTGGTCCTTGGCTTCCTTGCGGTTGTAGGCGAAGGGCACGTTGCGCCCGCGGCGCGCCAGCTCGGCCGCGACCGTGGCGCCCAGGGGGATGCCCTTGTAGGCCGGGCCGAAGATCATGTCGAACTCGATGCCCGAGGCCAGGATGCGGCCTGCATAGAATTCCGCCAGCCGCGCGATGCGCGCGCCGTCGTCGAACAGCCCGGCATTGAAGAAATACGGGCTCATGCGGCCGGCCTTGGTCTTGTACTGGCCGAAGCGCAGCACCCCCGACTCGATCGCGAACTGCACGAAGTCCTGGGCCAGCGCGCCGCCGCCGTTCTCACCTGTCGTCACCGCACCAGCCATCGGGGTTCCTCGCACGTGTTCAAACTGACCAGCCTCAATCTCAACGGCCTGCGTTCGGCGGCCACCAAGGGGGTGGCCGACTGGGTCGCCGAAACGGCGCCGGATTGTATTTGCATGCAGGAGATCCGCGTCTCCGCCAGCGACGTGCAGGGCCGCTTCGAGGAGATGGCGGGCCTCCGGGGCCACTTCCACTTCGCCGAGAAGAAGGGCTACGCCGGCACGGCGATCTACACGAAGCATGCGCCCACCGACGTGGTGGTCGGCTGGGGCGACCCGGAGTTCGACGCCGAGGGCCGCTACCTCGAGCTGCGCTTCGACACGCCGCGGCGCAAGCTCTCGATCATCAGCAGCTACTTCCCCAGCGGCAGCTCGGGCGAGGAGCGCCAGGCGGCCAAGTACCGCTTCCTCGCCGGCTTCTTCCCGCACCTGATCGCGCTGAAGCAGGAGCGCGAGTTCGTCCTGTGCGGCGACATCAACATCGCCCACAAGGAGGCGGACCTGAAGAACTGGAAGAGCAACCAGAAGAACAGCGGCTTCCTGCCCGAGGAGCGCGCCTGGATGACGCGCCTGCTCGACGCCGGCGCCGACGGCGCGGGCCTGGTGGACGTGTACCGCCACCTGCAGCCCGACACCACCGACGCCTGCTACACGTGGTGGAGCAACCGCGGCCAGGCCTACGCCAAGAACGTGGGCTGGCGGCTGGACTACCACCTGGCCACGCCGGCCGTGGCGCAGCTCGCGCGCAGCGAGCACATCTTCAGGACCATCAAGTTCAGCGACCACGCGCCGATCACGGTGGACTACGACTTCACGCTCTGAGCCGCCATGCTGCGCTACCGCACCCTGCCCGTCACGCCCTTCCAGCAGAACTGCTCCATCGTCTGGTGCGACCGGACGATGAAGGGCGCGGTGATCGATCCCGGCGGCGAGCTGGACCGCATCGTCGAGGCCGCCCGCGTGCTGGGCGTGGCGCTGGAGGCGATCTGGCTCACCCACGCCCACATCGACCACGCCGGCGGCACCGGCGAGCTGGCGCGGCGGCTGTCGCTGCCGGTCGTCGGCCCGCACCCGGGCGATCAGTTCTGGATCGACGGGCTGCCCGAGCAGAGCGCGATGTTCGGCTTTCCGCCGGCCGAAAGCTTCGTGCCCACGCGCTGGCTGCACGACGGCGACACGCTCGCCCTGGGCGAGGAGACGCTGGCGGTGCGCCACTGCCCGGGCCACACGCCGGGGCACGTGGTGTTCCACTCGGCCGGCGCGCAGCGCGCCTTCGTGGGCGACGTGCTGTTCGCCGGCAGCATCGGTCGCACCGACTTCCCCGGCGGCAACCACCAGCAGCTGATCGACAGCATCACCCAGCGCCTCTGGCCGATGGGCGACGAGACGGTGTTCATCCCCGGCCACGGGCCGGAGAGCAGCTTCGGCCGCGAGCGCCGCGGCAACCCCTACGTCGCCGGCACCTGAATTCGAACCGCGCCCGCGGGGCGGACGCCGACACGCCGCGCCGGCGCCCGGCATGCAGCCGGACACGGCGCCGGCCGACAGGGCGCGCGGCGCCGCCGTGAGAGCCTTGGCGTTCTTTCTGAATTCGCCCATTGGAGGGATCGCGCATGCACAACAAGCTCCTCATGTCCCTGGCCGCCGCCGCGCTGCTCGCCGCCGCGCCGGCTTTCGCCCAGCTCGACAAGGCCGCCTCGGACGCCACCGACGCGGCCAAGCACAAGATCGACGAGAAGCGTGCCGACAGCGACGCGAAGAAGAGCGGGCCGGTCGGCAAGGCGGTGAACAAGGTCAAGTCCGGCTACCACAAGAACCGCGCGGCCAACTCGAAGGAGAAGGCCAAGAAGGCGCTGAAGAACGCGGTGGACTGACGCCGCTCAGCCCTTCCTCGCGTCCCGGTACAGACCCTCGACCTTCGGCGCGTTGGCCTCCAGCGTGCGGATGCGCTCCGGCCCGCCCGGATGGGTGGACAGGAAGCCCAGCCCGCCCGGGCGCTTGTCCGCCTCGCCCATCTTCTTCCACAGGCCCACGGCGGCCTGCGGGTCGTAGCCGGCGCGGGCGGCCAGTTCCAGGCCGACCAAGTCGGCCTCGGTCTCGTCGTTGCGGCTGAACTTGAGCGCAAGGAGCTGGGTGCCGGCCCGCGCTCCCAGGTCGCCCCACTGGCCCAGGCCGAACAGCGCGGCCGTGGCCTGCAGGAAGGCGCTGGCCCCGACCGTCTTCGCCAGCCGCTCGCGCGCATGCTCGCGCAGCGCATGCGCCATCTCGTGGCCCATCACCATCGCCACCTCGTCGTCGCCCAACTGGAGCTGCTCCAGCAGGCCGGCGAAGAAGGCGATCTTGCCGCCCGGCATGCAGAAGGCATTGATCTGCTGGCTGCCGATCAGGTGGATCTCCCACTTCCAGCGCCGGGCGCGCTCGTTCCACGCCGGCGCGAAGGGGATGAGGCGCCGGCCGATGGCGCGCAGGCGCTGCAGTTGCGGGTGGTCGTCCGGCGCCAGCACGCCCTGGGCCCGGGCCCGGCGCAGCAGCTGGGCGTATTCCTGGGTGCCCGCGAGTTCGAGCCGGTCGACCGGCACCAGGGTGCGCGCCGATGACAGCGGCCCCACCTCGACCTGCGCGGCAGCCGGCAGGGACGCGGCCGCCGCCGCGGCACCGGCCGCGCGCAGGAAGCGGCGGCGCGCCGGGCGGCCGCCATCGCCACCTTCACCGGACAGGATGCATCGCAGGCACATGCCGGCAAGATACGGCCGGTGGCCCGAAATCCCAAGCGCCGTGGCGCGACCCCGCCGGACGGCCGGGGAATCCGGGCGCGGCGCTCGGGGGACAATGGCCGGCCATGTCCGCTCCCTCCCGCACCGCTGCCGACGGCGCCCCTGCCCGCCCGGCCGACGATCCGCCGCAAGACGCCGCGCTGCCCTGGCGCGAGACGCTCAAGGTCTACCTCGAGGCGGCGACGCTGCGCATGTTCGCGCTCGGCTTCTCGGCCGGCCTGCCGCTGCTGCTGGTGCTGGGCACCCTGAGCTTCCGCCTGCGCGAGGCCGGCATCGACCGCGCCACCATCGGCTACCTGAGCTGGGTCGGGCTGGCCTACGGCTTCAAGTGGGTGTGGGCGCCGCTGGTGGACCGGCTGCCGCTGCCGCCGCTGACCTCGCTGCTGGGCCGCCGGCGCGGCTGGCTGCTGCTGGCGCAGGCCATGGTGATCGGCGGGCTGGCCGGCATGGCGGTGAACGACCCGCGCGCCGGGCTCGAGCCCATGGTGTGGTGCGCGCTGCTGGTGGCTTTCGGCTCGGCCACGCAGGACATCGCGCTGGACGCCTTCCGCATCGAGTCGGCCGAAGCGCGCAAGCAGGCGGCGCTGGCGGCGGCCTACCAGACGGGCTACCGCCTGGCGATGATCTGGGCCGGCGCCGGCGTGCTGTGGGTGGCGGCCTGGGCCGAGGGCGCGGCGGCGTCGGGACCAGGCAGCTACCAGAACACGGGCTGGCGCATGGCCTACCTGGTGATGGCGGCCTCGATGGCGGTGGGCGTGCTGACGGTGCTGCTCTCGCCCGAGCCGGCGCGGCGCGCGCTGCCGCCGGCCAGGGGGCCGGGCGACTGGCTGCGCAGCGCGCTGGTCGAACCCTTCGCCGACTTCATCCGCCGCTACCGCTGGCACGCCGCGCTGATCCTGGCGCTGATCGCCATCTACCGCATCAGCGACGTGGTGATGGGCATCATGGCCAACCCCTTCTACGTGGACATGGGCTTCACCAAGGACGAGGTGGCCACGGTCAGCAAGATCTACGGCGTGGTGATGACGCTGGCCGGCGCCTTCGTCGGCGGCGCGCTGTCGATGCGCTTCGGCGTGATGCGGGTGCTGATGCTGGGCGCGGTGCTCAGCGCCGCCAGCAACCTGCTCTTTGCCTGGCTGGGCACGCGCGGGCACGACCTGACGGCGCTGGTGGCGGTGGTGTCGGCCGACAACCTGGCCGGCGGCATCGCCTCGGCGGCCTTCATCGCGTACCTGTCCAGCCTCACCAACGTCAGCTACTCGGCCACGCAGTACGCGCTGTTCAGCTCGATGATGCTGCTGCTGCCCAAGTTCGTGGCGGGCTACTCGGGCGCCTTCGTCGACGCCTACGGCTACGGCACCTTCTTCACCTGCACCGCCGCGCTGGGCGTGCCGGTGCTGGTGCTGGTGGCGCTGGCCTCGCGCATGCAGGGCGGCAGCCCCGGCGCCCGCGCCGCGGACGGCGGCGGCCCCTGAATCCATGCCTGCCGGGGGGTGCGCTGTCGGCGCCGCCTCCGACAGCGCCCCCCGCGCGGGCTGGTACGCTCGGGCGCTTGCACTTTCCCGGCCCCCGCGCGCCACCCCTGGACCCCGAACCGTGCCCCAGCCCATTCCCCCGCTTTCCGTCACGGCCTACACGGCCACCACCGCCCTGGGCGTCGGCAACGCCGCCCTGCACGCGGGCCTCGAGGCCTCGCGCAGCGGCCTGCGCGCCAACGACTTCGGCGAGCCGGCGGCGCAGCGCCTGGCCACCTGGATCGGCCGCGTCGACGGCGTGGAAGAGGTCCGGCTGCCGCCCGAACTGGCCGAATGGGACTGCCGCAACAACCGCCTGGCCTGGCTCGGCCTGACGGCCGACGGCTTCCTGGAGGCGGCGCTGGCCGCGCGCGAGCGCTACGGCGCCGGCCGCGTGGCGGTGATCATGGGCACCTCGACCTCCAGCATCGGCGACACCGAGTGGGCCTACACCCAGCTCGACGCCGAGGGCCAGATGCCCGAGCGCCTGCGCAAGAGCGAGGTCCACACCACCCATTCGCTGGGCCTGTTCGTGCAGCGGGCGCTGGGGTTGACCGGCCCCAACGAGACGCTGTCCACCGCCTGCTCCTCCAGCGCCAAGGTGTTCGCCTCGGCCGAGCGGCTGATCCGGCTGGGCCTGGTGGACGCGGCCGTGGTCGGCGGCGTCGACACGCTGTGCGGCAGCGTGCTGTTCGGCTTCAACTCGCTGGAGCTGGTGTCCGACCAGCCCTGCCGCCCCTTCGACGTGGCGCGCGGCGGCATCAGCCTGGGCGAGGCGGCCGGCTTCGCGCTCCTGGAGCGCGCCGACGCGCGCGCCGACACGCCGCGCCTGCTGGGCTACGGCGAGGCCAGCGACGCGCACCACATGTCGACCCCGCACCCCGAGGGCGCCGGCGCCGAGCGGGCGCTGAACGACGCCCTGGCGCGCGCCGGCCTGGCGCCCGACGCCATCGACTACATCAACCTGCACGGCACCGCCAGCGCCAAGAACGACGAGGTGGAGGCCGCGCTGGTGGCGCGGCGCTTCCCGGCGCGCACGCATGCCAGCTCCACCAAGGGCTTCACTGGCCACACGCTGGGCGCGGCCGGCATCGTCGAGGCGGTGATCAGCCTCCAGGCGCTGGACACCGGCCTGATGCCCGGCACCGTCAACAGCGCCGCGCTGGACCCGGTGTGCGGCCCGCAGATCCGCCTGGCGCCGGCGCACGGCGAGGTGCGGCACGTGCTGTCCAACTCCTTCGGCTTCGGCGGCAACAACTGCGCGCTCATCTTCGGAAAATGAAGACCACCCCCAGTCTTCGCGGACTTCGTTCCGCTACGCCAACCCCCTCCAGGGGGCACACGCCATGGCCCGGCAAAGCCGGCTCCATGCGTGTCCTCGCATGGCCTGCTCCGCGGCCTTCTGACTTCGTTCGCGCATGACAACTCCAACGCTGTACATCGAGGGCCTGGCCTTCTGGGCGCCCACGCTGCCGGGCTGGGACATCGCGCACGCCGCCTTCCGCGGCGAAGGCGCGCCGGCCGACCCGCCCGCGCGGCGGCCCTCGCCCCAGGTGCTGGCGCCGGCCGAGCGCCGCCGCGCGCCGGATTCGGTGGCGCTGGCGCTGGAGGTGGCGGGCGCCGCGGTGGCCGCCAGCGGCCGCCAGGCGGCCGACCTGCCCTGCGTGTTCGCCTCCGCGCACGGCGACCTGGCCATCAACGACTACATGTGCAGCACGCTGGCGACGGCGCCGACGCAGCTGTCGCCGATCAAGTTCCACAACTCGGTGCACAACGCGGCCGTGGGCTACTGGACCATCGGCACCGGCTGCATGCAGGCCAGCAACTCGCTCAGCGGCTTCGACCACAGCTTCGCCGCTGCGCTGCTGGAGGCCGCCGCCCAGTGCGCGGCCGACGCGCAGGCGGTGCTGCTGGTGGGCTTCGACGCCGAGGCCGTGGGCCCGCTCAGGCAGGTGCACGTGAGCGAGGGGCTGCTGGCCGGCGGCCTGGTGCTTTCGCCCGAGCGCAACGAACGCACCGTGGCGGCGATGGACTGGACGCTCGCGCCCGGCCCGGCCAGCCCCGTGCCGCCGGCCTCGGCCGCCGCGCGCGCCCTGCCGCCCAACGCCATGAGCGACCTGCTGCCGCTCTTCGAGGCGCTGGCGCAGCTGCCCGACCGGCCGCCCGCCGCGCCGCTGCGCCTGCCGGTGGGCGCGCAGCTCTCGCTCGAACTGCGGCTCACCCCCTGACCCCGGGCCGCGCATGACCGCCACCGCCCCGCCCGTCCACGACGTGATCATCATGGGCGGGGGGCTGGCGGGGCTGACGCTGGCGCTGCAGCTCAAGCGCCGCTTCGCGGACATCGACGTGCTGGTGCTGGAGCGCCGCGCGCACCCGGTGCCGCATGCCGCGCACAAGGTGGGCGAGTCGTCGGTGGAGATCGGCGCGCACTACTTCGACACGGTGCTGGGCCTGAAGGACCACCTGCAGCAGGCGCAGCTGCGCAAGTTCGGCTTCCGCTTCTTCTTCAGCGAGGGGCGGCGCGACATCGAGAACGTGACCGAGCTGGGCGCCAGCCGCTACCTGTCCACCCCCAGCTACCAGATCGACCGCGGCATCTTCGAGAACCACCTGGCGAAGGAGGCCGCCGCGCGCGGCGTGCGCTTCGTCGACGACGCGGTGGTGCGCCGCATCGCGCTGGACGAGGGGGACGGGCTGCACCGCATCGGCTGGAGCGAGGCCGGCACGCCGCGCGAGGCCAGCTGCCGCTGGCTGATCGACGCCTGCGGCCGGGCTGGCCTGCTCAAGCGCAAGCTGGGGCTGGCCGAGCCCAACGCGCACGACGCGCATGCCGTGTGGTTCCGCATCGGCGAGCGCATCGTGCTGGACGACTGGAGCGACGACCCGGCCTGGCAGGCCCGCTGCGACCCGCAGGCGCGCTGGCTCTCGACCAACCACCTGTGCGGCGCCGGCTACTGGGTGTGGCTGATCCCGCTTGCCTCGGGCTCGCACTCGGTCGGCATCGTGGCCGACCCGAAGCTGCACCCGCTGGAGACGATGGACAGCTTCGACAAGGCGATGGACTGGTTCGCCCGCTGGCAGCCGCGCCTGTTCGACGCGCTGGAGGGCCGGCGCCACCTGCTGCAGGACTTCCTGTTCCTGCGCCGCTTCTCCTACGGCTGCAAGCAGGTCTTCAGCGGCGCGCGCTGGGCGCTGACGGGCGAGGCGGGCCTGTTCCTCGACCCCTTCTACTCGCCCGGCAGCGACTTCATCGCGATGAGCAACACCTTCATCTGCGACCTGGTCGCCCACGACCGCGCCGGGCGCTCGGTGGAGGCGCGGGCCCAGCTGTACGACCAGATCTACCACTCCTTCTACGACAGCACACTGGCGCTCTACCAGGACCAGTACCCGCTGTTCGGCGACCCGCAGGTGCTGCCCGTCAAGGTGATCTGGGACTACGCCTACTACTGGGGCGTGCTGTCGCAGCTGTTCTTCCAGGGCCGCCTGACCGACCTCGCCTCGCTGGGCAACCTGCGCGGCGAGCTGCAGCACTGCCAGCGGCTGAACATCGCCATGCAGCACTTCCTGCGCGGCTGGTCGGCCGCCAGCGACAAGCGCGACCCGGGCGGCCTGCGCGACCAGGCCGCGCTGCCCTGGTTCGCCGAGCTCAACGCCAGCCTGAACGTGCCCTGCGCCGACGGGCCGGCCTTCCAGGCCCGGGTGCGGGCCTGCGTGGGCCAGCTGCGCACGCTGGCCTGGCAGATCCGCGCGCAGGCCCAGGCCGCCCATCCGGCGCTGCCGGGCGGGGCGCTGGACGCGCTGCTGGACCTGGACATGCCCCTGACGCCGGTGGACCGGGCCCAGGGCGCTATGCTTTTCGCCGCCGCGTGAGTCGGGCGCCCAGGGCGCTTTACGGAAGCTTTACGGAGCGTTCAAGCGCACTTGCCCGCGCCGGCGCACCATGACCCCTCGCCCCCGGGACACCGCGCCGCCGCGGGCGGGAGAGAGCAAGAACCAGAGAACGCATCCGCATGAGCACTCCCCGACTCCTGATGATCGAAGACGATGCGCGCCTGGCGCAGATGGTGAGCGAATACCTCACCCAGTCGGGCTTCACCGTCACCCACCGCGGCGACGGCGCCGGCGGGCTGGAGGAACTGCAGCGCCAGGCGCCGGACCTCGTGATCCTCGACCTGATGCTGCCCGACACCGACGGCCTGGACGTGTGCCGCCGCCTGCGCGCGCTGCCGGCGCCGCTGGGCAAGGTGCCGGTGCTGATGCTCACCGCCAAGGGCGACCCGATGGACCGCATCATCGGCCTGGAGCTGGGTGCCGACGACTACCTGCCCAAGCCCTTCGAACCGCGCGAGCTGCTGGCGCGCATCCGCGCCGTGCTGCGGCGCCGGGCCGACGCGACAGCCGTCGCCGCCGCCCCGGCCAACGTGGTGATGCGCTTCGGCTCGCTGGAGATCGACCGCGACGCGCGCACCGTCACCGTGGCCGGCCAGCCGGCGGAATTGACCTCCTACCAGTTCGACCTGCTGGTGGCGCTGGCCGAGCGCGCCGGCCGCGTGCTCACGCGCGACCAGATCATGGAGGCCGTGCGCGGCCGCGAGCTGGAAGCCTTCGACCGCAGCATCGACGTGCACATGGGCCGCATCCGCGCCGCCATCGAGGCCGACCCGAAGAACCCCAAGCGCATCCTCACCGTGCGCGGCGTGGGCTACGTGTTCGCCAAGCAGCAGGATTGACGCCGCAGGCGCCGCTGTCCGCCATGATCAAGCTCTTCACCCGCCACCTCTACGTGCGCATCTGGCTGGCCGTGCTGGCCGGGGTGGCCGTGGTCGTGCTGGCGGCGGGCTGGGCCTGGCGGGAGGCGGAAGACCGGCGCTCGCAGCCGCTGCCGCGCGAGGTGACGCTGCGCGACCCGCGCGACCAGCTCATCGGCAGCGGCCAGTCGGTGCGCACCAGCCGGCCCGGCGAGCCCCTGGAATTCACCATCACGCTCAACAACGGCCAGCAGTTCGTGATGGAGCTGGGCCCGCGCAACGACCGCCGGCCCAGCCCGCCGCCCTGGCTGCACCCGCAGACCGGCATCTTCTGGCTGCTGGGCATGGTGGGGCTGGCGACGGCGGCGGGGCTGTTCCCGGTGGTGCGCCGGCTGACGACCCGGCTCGAGGGCCTGCAGCGCAGCGTGCAGCGCTTCGGCGAGGGCGACCTCTCGGTGCGCGCCCCGGCCGACGACGGCGAGGACGAGGTGGCCGACCTGACGCGCCGCTTCAACGACACGGCCACGCGCATCGAGCAGCTGGTGCGCTCGCACAAGTCGCTGCTGGCCAATGCCTCGCACGAGCTGCGTTCGCCGCTCACGCGCATCCGCATGAGCCTGGAGCTGATGGGCGCGCAGCCCAACCCCTCCGCCAAGGCCGAGATCTCGCGCAGCATCGCCGAGCTGGACCAGCTCATCGACGAGATCCTGCTGGCCAGCCGGCTGGACGCGCGCGAGGCCGACATGGGCACCGTGGAGACGGTGGACCTGATGGGCCTGGCGGCCGAGGAATGCGCCCGCGTGCAGGCCGAGCTGGACATCGCCGAGAAGACCGAGCTGGACGCGCTGTCGGTGCGCGGCGTGCCGCGCCTGCTGCGCCGCGCCCTGCGCAACCTGCTGGAGAACGCGCGCCGCTACGGCGCCGGGCAGATCGAGACCGAGCTGTCCACCGACGGCGCCCATGCCCGCGTGCGCGTGAACGACCGCGGCCCCGGCGTGCCGGCCGCCCTGCGCGAGCGCATCTTCGAGCCCTTCTACCGCCTGCCCGGCGCCAGCGAGCGCGACGGCGGCGTCGGCCTGGGGCTGGCGCTGGTCAAGTCCATCGTCGAGCAGCACGGCGGCCAGGTCCGCTGCGAGGACCGCGCCGGCGGCGGCGCCAGCTTCGTCATCGAACTGCCGCGCGGCGCCTGACGGGCGCCTGATTTTCCCGGGGATGAATCGGGCTCCAGCGCGCGCCTGGATTGCGTGAGCAGCTACGGTTTTGATAGCTTCGCACACCCACCCCGCCCCTAGAATCGCCCCGATGCGCAGATCGCTCTTCCCCCGCGCCGCGGCCTGCCTGTGGGGCGCGGTGGTGTTCATGCCGGTGGGGCTGAACTACCTCGGCTTCTTCCTCGTGCTCGTTGCCATGCTCGTCGCCGGCGACGCGCGCGAGCGCGCCCTGCGGGTGCGCTCGCATGCGCTGTGGTGGCCGCTGGTGGCGCTGGTGGCATGGCAGCTGGTGGTGCTGGCGATCGGCGGCCACTACGCCGAGACGGGCGTGAACCTGTGGCACGGCCTGCGCGTGCCGCTGACGGTGCTGCTGGCGCTGGCGCTGACGCGCGAGGAGGCGCAGTGGGCGCTGCGCGGCTTCCTGGCCATCGTGGCGGTCAACGTGGCCTACATCGCGGTGTTCTACGGGCTGATCGTGCTGGCCGGCATCACGCCGCCGGTGCCGCCGGGCCTGTTCCGCAGCGTGATCTTCCTGGTGGGCAACAAGTCGATCAACAACGCGCTGCTGTTCACGCTGCTGGGCGCCTGCGCGGCGGCCGTGGGGCTGGTGCTGCTGGCCCGGCACCGTGCCTATGCGGCGCTGGCGGCCTTCGGCGTCACCGCCGTCACGCTGGTCATCATCAACTTCAACCTGGTCTCGCGCACCTCGCTGCTGGCGCTGCTGGCCGTGCTGCCGCTGATCTGCGTGCACCAGTGGCGCCGGCAGTGGCGCACGCTGGTGGCGGCGCTGGTGCTGGGCGGCGCCGTGCTGGGCGTCGCCGCCTGGAAGGCGCCGCAGGGCATCGAGCAGCGGCTGGCGCTGGGCATGCAGGAGATCGAGGCGGCCAAGGCGGGCGCCGTCTCCGAAGGCAGCTGGGTGGTGCGCTACTACATGTACACCGAGACGGCCCGCATGATCGCCGAGCGGCCGCTGGCCGGCTGGGGCATCGGCGCCTGGAACAGCGAGTGGCGCAAGCGCGGACCGCCGCTGCTGGCCGACTACAACATGCCGCACAACGACTACCTGTGGATGGGCTCGCAGACCGGCCTGCCGGGTGCGCTGGCGCTGCTGGCGATGGTGCTGGCGGGGGTGTGGCAGGGGTGGAAGCGGCCCGACCTCACCGGACGCCTGGCGTTCGCATCGATGCTGGTGCTGCTGATCGCCACCTGTGCCAACTCGGCCCTGCGCGATGCGCAGATCGGGCTGTCGCTGCTGTGGATCGCGATGGTGGCTCTGCGCATGGCGAGCGAGGCCGGGATGCCTTGGCTGCCCTTGCTGCCGAAGGGTTGGCGGGGGACGCTTCAGGAAGAGTGATCGATGGTGGGCTGAAGTGCCGGCCCAGGCCTCCGGCCACGGCGCGCGCCCACGGACCGTCACACAATAAAAAAGGGCCGCAAACACGCGACCCCTTCTTCCACCGCACCGAGCCGAAAGCTCAGTGGTGGTGCCCGAAATGCTCCCCCGCCTTGAGCCGGTACACCGTGCCGCAGTACGGGCATTTCGCCTCCCCCGTGCGCGCCACGTCGAGGTAGACCTTGGGGTGGTTGTTCCACAGCTTCATGTCGGCCTTGGGACTGGGGCAGAAGACGCCGCCCTGGTGGTTTAGGTCCTTGGCGGCGAGCTCCACCAGCGAGCGGCGCTCGGCGGACTTGACCTGGTCGACGAGGGGACTGTTCGATGCGGACATGGTGGCAGACCTCAGACCTTGGTGAGCCAGTGGGCGTACTTGGGGTTCTTGCCGTTCACGATGTCGAAGAAGGCGCTCTGGATCTTCTCCGTCACCGGACCGCGCGAACCGATGCCGATCTGCACGCGGTCCAGCTCGCGGATGGGCGTCACCTCGGCGGCGGTGCCGGTGAAGAAGGCCTCGTCGGCGATGTAGACCTCGTCGCGGGTGATGCGCTTCTGCACCACCTCGATGCCGAGGTCCTTGGCGATGTGTAGCACCGTGTTGCGGGTGATGCCGTTGAGCGCGCCGGCCGACAGGTCGGGCGTGTATATCACGCCGCCCTTGACGACGAAGATGTTCTCGCCCGCGCCTTCGGAGACGAAGCCGGCCGAGTCGAGCAGCAGGGCCTCGTCGTAGCCGTCCTCGGTCGCTTCCAGGTTGGCGAGGATGGAGTTGCTGTAGTTGCTCACCGCCTTGGCCTGCGTCATGGTGATGTTGACGTGGTGGCGGGTGTAGCTGCTGGTCTTGATGCGGATGCCGCGCTTGAGGCCCTCTTCGCCCAGGTAGGCGCCCCAGGACCAGGCCGCGACCATGGCGTGGATGGTGTTGCCCTTGGGACTCACGCCCAGCTTCTCCGAGCCGATCCACACCAGCGGGCGCAGGTAGCAGCTGTCCAGCTTGTTCTCGCGCACCACCTGCTTCTGCGCCTCGTTCACCTGCTCCTTGCTGAACGGGATGGCCATGCGCAGGATCTTGGCGCTGTTGAAGAGCCGCTCGGTGTGCTCTTCGAGGCGGAAGATCGCCGTGCCGTTGACGGTGTTGTAGGCGCGCACGCCCTCGAAGACGCCGCAGCCGTAGTGCAGGGTGTGGGTCAGGACGTGGATCTTCGCGTCGCGCCAGTCGACGAGTTCTCCGTCCATCCATATCTTGCCGTCGCGGTCGGCCAGCGAGGGAATCGCGCTCATGTGTTGTCCTTGGGGGGCTCGGGGGAAGCCGGCGATTTTACGGCGCGGGCCCGGCCGGGCTGCGCCGGCCGGCTTTACCGGTACTTACCGGCGGGCCGGGCGCAGGCGGCGCCTCGAGCACGCACAATCGCCGCTCCCGTTTTCTCCGACCCGTCGCGTCCTCTCCCACCGTGCCCCGCTTCAAGAACGCCCTCGCCTTCCGCATCGAACCCTCCTGGAACCCCGACTTCGACGCCGCGCAGCAGCAGCTGGACGGCCTGCGCTTCGTGCCCTGCGGCCCCTCGCAGGAGTCCTCCGCCGGCTGGGTGCCGCCGCGGGGCGCCGAACACGGCCTGCTGCTCGAATCCGTGGGCGGCCAGTGGCTGCTCGAATACATGGTCGAGAGCAAGACGCTGCCCGCCTCGGTGATCCGCCGCAAGGTCGACGAGCGCTGCGCCCAGATCGAGGCGCAGACGGGCCGCGCGCCGGGCCGGAAGGAGAAGAAGCAGCTCAAGGAAGACGTCACCCACGAGCTGCTGCCGCTGGCCTTCACCCGCCACGTGCGGGTGGCGGTGTGGATCGACCCGCAGACCCGCCGGCTGACGCTGGACACCTCTAACCAGGCGCGCGCCGATGCCGTGGTGACGGCGCTGGTGCAGGGCCTGGACGGCTTCGCCGTCGCGGCCTTCCACACCCAGGTCGAGCCCGCCAGCGCGATGGCCGGCTGGCTGGCCACGCAGGAGCCGCCGGCCGGCTTCACCATCGACCGCGAGTGCGAGCTCAAGGCCACCGACGACTCCAAGGCCGTGGTGCGCTACGCCAAGCACCCGCTGGACATCGACGAGGTGCGCGGCCACATCGAGGCCGGCAAGCGCCCCACGCGGCTGGCCATGACCTGGGAGGACCGCGTCTCCTTCGAGCTGACCGAGGGCATGCAGCTGCGCAAGCTGCAGTTCCTGGAAGGCGTGTTCGACGGCGGCGGCGGCGACGTGAAGAAGGACGGCGACGAAGGCTTCGATGCCGACGCCGCCATCGTCACCGGCGAACTGGGCGCCCTGCTGCCGGCCCTGATGGAGGCGCTGGGCGGCGAGACCACGCCGGGCCAGGCGGCTGCGCCGGCCTCGGCAGCGGCGAAGACGCCGGACCCGCAGCCCGAGGAAACCGAGGACGCGCCCTTCTAGGCGCCGCGCCCCCCGCCGGCGTCAGGCCGGCGGCGTCTCCTGCGCCGGCGCGTCCTCTTCCGGCACCGGTGGCCGCGTCAGCGCCCACTGCACCAGCTTGCCCTGGGCGAAGGTCGCATCGACGTACGAACCGCCGCCGTCGGTCCAGCGGAAGACTTCGGGCTGCTCGTTCTGCTGCGTGCGCGCTTCGCCGAGGGCGCGCGTCATCGCGATCACGTGCAGCAGCGTCATTTTCGGCTTGAGCTTGGCGTTGAGCATCACCGCGCTGCCGACGTAGCCGATCGGCCGGTCGGCCGCGCGCCGCATGACCTGCATGGTGCGCGTGAGGTGCAGCATCAGGAACATGAAGATGGCACCGGAAACGCCCGCCACGCCGCCCCACCCCCAGGAGCGGTAGCCGACGATCAACAGGACAAGGCCGCCCAGCGGCACCAGGACTTGCTGCAATCTCATGGGACGCGATTCTCGCCGCTGCGCGTCAGGCGTCGATGCTGCGCAGCAATTCGATGGCCTCCTCCACGCGCTCCACGGCATGGATGGTGAGCCCTTCCAGCTCGCGCATCGCCTTCTTCGGCGCGTTGGCCTTGGGCACCACGGCGATCGAGAAGCCGAGCTTGGCCGCCTCGCGCAGCCGCTCCTGCCCGCGCGGCGCAGGCCGCACCTCGCCGGCCAGCCCGACCTCGCCGAAGGCGACGAAGCCCTTGGGCAGCGGCTTGCCGCGCAACGACGAGGCGATCGCCAGCATCACCGACAGGTCGGCCGCCGGCTCGCTGATGCGCACGCCGCCCACGGCGTTGACGAACACGTCCTGGTCCATGCAGGCCACGCCGGCGTGCCGGTGCAGCACCGCCAGCAGCATCGCCAGGCGGTCGCGCTCCAGGCCCACCGACAGGCGCCGCGGGCTCGGCCCGCCGTCGTCCACCAGCGCCTGGATCTCCACCAGCATCGGCCGCGTTCCCTCCAGCGTGACCAGCACCACGCTGCCCGGCACCGGCTGCGCGTGCTGGCTGAGGAAGATCGCGCTCGGGTTGGCCACGCCGCGCAGGCCGCGCTCGGTCATCGCGAAGACGCCGATCTCGTTGACCGCGCCGAAGCGGTTCTTGATGGCGCGCACCAGGCGGAAGCTCGAATGCGTGTCGCCCTCGAAGTACAGCACCGTGTCGACCATGTGCTCCAGCACGCGCGGACCGGCCAGCGCGCCTTCCTTGGTCACGTGACCCACCAGCACCACTGCCGTGCCGCTGGCCTTGGCGAAGCGCGTCAGGTGCGCCGCGCACTCGCGCACCTGCGCCACCGAGCCGGGCGCGGAGGTGAGCTGGTCGGAGTAGATGGTCTGGATCGAGTCGATCACCGCGATGGCCGGGCGGTGCGTGTCCAGCGTGGCGAGGATCTTCTCCAGCTGGATCTCGGCCATCAGCTGCACCTGCGAACGCTCCAGACCCAGCCGGCGCGCGCGCAGCGCGACCTGCGCGCCGCTTTCCTCGCCGGTGACGTAGAGCGCGAGCTGGCCGGCGTTCTGCAGCGCATCGGTGGCCTGCAGCAGCAGGGTGGACTTGCCGATGCCCGGATCGCCGCCGATCAGCGTGACGCCGCCGGCCACGATGCCGCCGCCCAGCACGCGGTCCAGCTCCTCGAGGCCGGTGGGCGTGCGCGCCACGTCGGCCGCCTCGATCTCCGACAGCACCGCCAGCTCCGACGCCCCGGCGAGCCCGGCGTAGGCCTGGCCGAAGCGGTTGTTCTGCGCGCCGCCGCCGGCCGGCGCGGCGGCCTGCTCGATCAGCGTGTTCCACGCGCCGCAGGCGGGGCACTTGCCCAGCCACTTGGGGCTGGTGCCGCCGCATTCGCTGCACACGTAGGTGGTTTTTTCCTTGGCCATCGACGGAGTCTAGGCAATGCGCTCAACGCCGCGGTGCGAGATCCGACCGGCCCTCGATCCGGAGCACCTTTCCGACAATGTTCTCCAGCGGGATCGGTCCCAGGTACCGGCTGTCAAGACTGTTGTCCCGGTTGTCGCCCATCATGAAGACATGCCCCTGCGGCACCTTGCAAACCAGGCGGTGCGGTGCGGCCAACTGGCAGGAGGGGACATCCTTGCCCACCGATGGCAGCAGTGGGGGAAGTCCACGGTCGAGCATCACATCGTGAACGCGCCCGTCCAACCGCTCGGCACGACGCGCATAGAACTTCCCGACTGCGGCGTCGACATAGTCAGGGCGGACCTCATAGATCAGTGCCTCCCCATTGATCTGCAGTTGCTTGTCCTCATAGACGAGAACATCGCCAGGCAAACCGATGACCCGCTTGACGTACTTGATGCCGCGCAGCTGCGGCACGTCGAAAACCAGCAGATCGCCGCGCCTCAGCGTTGCGCTCGGCGATCGATGCATGAGGAAAAAGCCGTAGGCGTCGTAGTGGCCGTAGCCCCACTTGCCGACCAGCACGCTGGCGCCGGGGGCGACGGTGGGCTGCATCGAACCGGCAGGTACGCGGAAGGGCTCCCACAGGAATGCACGCACGGCGCCCACGGCCGCGAGCATCAACCCGGCGACAACGAGCAAGCCGTACCAGCGCGAATACCATCGCCGCAGGCCCTCGGCCGGAAACTTCATGGCAGCGTGTCGCGCCTGCATTGCACACGCCAGCGCAAAGGCCCATGACACGAGCTGCAACCCTGTCTCCGGCATGCCGAACCACAGCGCGGCACCGGCCAACGACATCAAGGCCATGCCGTACAGCAGCGCCCAGCGAGGCTGACCGGCATAGAGCAGGCCCAGGAACCCTCCGAACAATCCGAGCACCGTGGCCACCCACCGCTTCGGCGATTCATGCATGCCTGACCTCCCCTTTGTTTCTTTTCCCGCAAGACGCTTGCGGCCGCAAATGTAACAAGCGTCCGAACTAGGGCTTGTGCCTACTTGGCCTGACTTCGCACTCATTTAACATGTTAAATAAATCGACGAAGCAGCCTCCCGCCGTGACCACCACGCCCTTCGCGCACCGCAACCTGCCCCGCCTGCTGCTGCAGGCACGGGAGGCCGTGATGGCCCACACCCGGCCCAGCCTGCGCGAGCAGCAGCTGTCGGACCAGCAATGGCGCGTGCTGCGCGTGCTGGGCGAGCACGGCGCGGTGGAGACGGGCCGCGTGGCGCGCGAGGCCTTCATCCTGGGGCCCAGCCTCACCGGCGTGCTGGCACGCATGGAGCGCGACGGCCTGATCACGCGCTACCGCGACCCGGCCGACCAGCGCCGCACCGTGATCGAGGCCACGCCGCAGGGCAAGCGCCTGGTGCGCCGCCTCTCGGCCACCATCGAATCGCACTACCAGTGGCTGGAGCAGTCGCTGGGCAAGGCCAAGCTGGCGCAGCTGTATGCGCTGCTGGACGACCTGATCGCCCTCGAACAACCCGCGCCGGCGCCCTCCGCGCTGGCGGAGGAAGCCAAGGAATGAGTTTTCTACCCACCGGCACGGTCTACGGCGTGCTGCTGAACTTCCGCGCCGAGTTCGACGCCCTGGCGCCACGGATGCACGAGCCGCCCTACAAGGCGCCGCCGAAGGCGCCCGTGCTCTACGTCAAGACGGCCAACACCTGGACGCCCTCGGGCGGCGCCATCGCGGTGCCGGCGCGCGCGCCCGAGGTGGAGGTCGGCGCCACCGTCGGCATGGTGTTCGGCGAGGCCGGCCGCGTGGCCGGGTACGTGCTGATGAACGACCTCTCGGTGCCGCACGCCAGCTTCTTCCGCCCGCCCGTCAAGTTCAAGTGCCTGGACGGCTTCCTGGGCATCGGCCCGGCGCTGCGCGAGGGCGGCGACCCGGACCGGTTCTCGCTCGAAGTGCGCATCGACGGCGAGCTGCGCCATGCGGCCGACTTCTCGCAGCTGGTGCGCAGCGCGGCGCAGCTGCGCGCCGACGTGGGCGAGTTCATGACGCTGCGGCCGGGCGACGTGCTGATGCTGGGCTGCAACGCCGGCCGGCCGCTGGCGAAGGCCGGCCAGCGCATCGAGATCACCGCGCCGGGCTTCGAGCCGCTGGTCAACACGCTGGTGCAGGAGGCCGCATGAAGCACGCACGCGTCGTCTTCGAAGGACGGACCTTCGACGCCACCGAGCGCGACGGACAGCTGCTGCTGGCCGACGGCCGCACCGCCGCCTTCGACGCGGTGCAGTGGCTGCCGCCGCTGGCGCCTCTCACCTCGCCCGCGCGCCCGCGCACCGTGCTCGCACTGGGCCTGAATTACGCCGACCACGCGAAGGAGCTGGAGTTCAAGGCGCCCGAGGAGCCGCTGGTCTTCGTCAAGGGCGAGGGCGCGCTGATCGGTCACCGGCAGATCACGCGCCGGCCCAAGGGCGTGCAGTTCATGCACTACGAATGCGAGCTGGCGGTCGTCGTCGGCCGCACGGCCAGGAAGGTGAAGCGCGGCGACGCCTATGACTTCATCGCGGGCTACACCGTCGCCAACGACTACGCGATCCGCGACTACCTGGAGAACTGGTACCGCCCCAACCTGCGCGTGAAGAACCGCGACACCTGCACGCCGATCGGCCCCTGGCTCGTGGACGCGGCCGACGTGCCCGACCCGCAGGCGCTGGCCCTTTCGACCACCGTCAACGGCCAGGTCACGCAGCGCGGCAGCACGAAGGACATGATCTTCGACGTGCCCTTCCTGATCGAGTACTTCAGCAGCTTCATGACGCTCTCGCCCGGCGACCTGATCCTGACCGGCACGCCCGACGGCGTCGTGGACTGCAAGCATGGCGACGTGATCGTCACCGAGATCGAGCGCGTCGGCGCGCTCATGAACACCATCGAGGAATCCTGATGCGCATCGACCACCTGATCGACGGCAAGCCCGTCGCCGGCCGCGACTACTTCGAGACTGTGAACCCCGCCACGCAGGAGGTGCTGGCGGAAGTGGCCTCGGGCGGCGAAGCGGAGGTCAACGCCGCCGTCGCCGCCGCCAAGGCCGCCTTCCCCAAGTGGGCCAACACGCCCGCCGCCGAGCGCGCCAGGCTCATCCGCAAGCTGGGCGACCTGATCGCGAAGCACGTGCCCGAGATCGCGCAGACCGAGACCAACGACTGCGGCCAGGTCATCGCACAGACAGGCAAGCAGTTGGTGCCGCGCGCGGCCGACAACTTCTACTACTTCGCCGAGATGTGCACGCGGGTGGACGGCCACACGTACCCGACGCCGACGCACCTGAACTACACGCTGTTCCACCCGGTGGGCGTGTGCGCGCTCATCAGCCCGTGGAACGTGCCCTTCATGACGGCGACGTGGAAGGTCGCGCCCTGCCTGGCCTTCGGCAACACCGCGGTGCTGAAGATGAGCGAACTCTCGCCCATGACGGCCGCGCGGCTGGGCGAGCTGGCGCTGGAAGCGGGCATCCCGCCCGGCGTGCTCAACCTCGTGCACGGCTACGGCAAGGAGGCCGGCGAGCCGCTGGTGGCGCACCCGGACGTGCGCGCCATCAGCTTCACCGGCTCCACCGCCACGGGCAACCGCATCGTCAAGACGGCGGGGCTGAAGAAGTTCAGCATGGAGCTGGGCGGCAAGTCGCCCTTCGTGGTCTTCGAGGATGCCGACCTGGCGCGCGCGCTCGATGCCGCCGTGTTCATGATCTTCAGCAACAACGGCGAGCGCTGCACGGCGGGCAGCCGCATCCTGGTGCAGCAGTCGATCTACGCCGACTTCGTGGCGAAGTTCGTGGAGCGCGCGAAGAAGATCGCCGTGGGCGACCCGCTCGACGAGAAGACCATCGTCGGCCCGATGATTTCGCAGGGCCACCTGGCCAAGGTGCGCAGCTACATCGAACTGGGCCCGAAGGAAGGCGCCACGATGCTGTGCGGCGGCCTGGAGACGCCGGCCGGCCTGCCGGAGCGGGTGAAGAAGGGCAACTACGTCGCACCCACCGTCTTCGCCGACGTCGACAACCGCATGAAGATCGCGCAGGACGAGATCTTCGGACCGGTCGCCTGCCTGATCCCGTTCAGGGACGAGGCGCACGCCATCGAACTCGCGAACGACATCCAGTACGGCCTCTCCAGCTACGTATGGACCGAGAACATCGGCCGCGCGCACCGCGTCGCCGCCGCCATCGAGGCCGGCATGTGCTTCGTCAACAGCCAGAACGTGCGGGACCTGCGCCAGCCCTTCGGCGGCACCAAGGCCAGCGGCACCGGGCGCGAGGGCGGCACCTGGAGCTACGAGGTGTTCTGCGAGCCGAAGAACGTGGCGGTGTCGCTGGGCAGCCACCACATTCCCCATTGGGGCGTGTGAGCGCAAGAAGAGAAACACAGGAGACAAGACCGATGCATCCCCTTTCCCGCCGCACCCTGCTGCAAGCCGGCGCCGCGCTCGGCGCCTGGCCGCTGCTGGCCAATGCGCAGTCGCCTGCCTGGCCCGACAAGCCCGTGCGCCTGGTCGTGCCCTTCCCGCCCGGCGGCACCACCGACTACGTGACGCGGCTGGTCGGCACCGAGCTGGCGAAGGCCCTCGGCCAGCCGGTGATCGTCGACAACAAGCCCGGCGCCGGCACCGTGATCGGCGTCGACGCGGTCGCCAAGTCGGCACCGGACGGCGGCAGCTTCGTCACCGTCGCCAACAGCTTCTGCGCCAACGCCACGCTGGTGAAGAAGCTGCCCTACGACACGCTGAAGGACCTGCGCCCGGTGGCGCTGATGGGCATGTCGGAGCACGTGCTGGCCACCTACCCAGGCAGCGGCCTGAAGACGCTGGCCGACCTGCGCGCGGCGGCGAAGGCCAAGCCCGGCTCGATCAGCTACGCGTCCTTCGGCAACGGCACGTCGGCGCACCTGTCGGGCGCGCTGCTGGCGCAGCAGATGGGCCTCGACCTCATCCACGTGCCCTACAAGGGCCAGGGCCCGGCGCTCACCGACCTGCTGGGCGGGCAGGTGACGATGATGTTCGGCAACTGGCCCGAGTTCCGCGGCCACGTGCAAAGCGGCAAGCTGGTGGCGCTGGGCATGGCGACGAAGCAGCGCTCGGCCTTCGCGCCCGACATTCCCACGCTGGCCGAGCAGGGCGTGCCGATCGAGTCGAACTCGTGGAACGGCCTGCTGGCGCCGGCCGCCACGCCGGATGCGATCGTGCAGCGCATGAACGCCGCGGTGAACCAGGCGCTGGCCTCGCCCGCCGTGAAGGAAGCCTTCGCCAAGGGCGGCATCGCGTCGCTGTCGGGCACGCCGGCGCAGTTCGCGGACTTCATCAAGAGCGAGATCGCCAAGTACGCCGAGGTGATCCGCAAGGGCAACATCACGCTGGAAGGCTGACCCGCCATGGGCACACTCGCTCTCGCCGCCAAGATCACCCACGTGCCCTCGCTGTACCTCAGCGAGCTCGACGGCCCGCGCAAGGGCAGCCGGCAGGCCGCCATCGACGGCCTGAAGGAGATCGGCCGGCGCTGCCGCGAACTGGGCGTGGACACCATCGTGGTGTTCGACACGCACTGGCTGGTCAATGCCAGCTACCACCTCAACTGCGCGCCGCACTTCAAGGGCGTGTACTCCAGCAACGAGCTGCCGCACTTCATCAGCAACATGCCCTACGAGATCCCGGGCAACCCGGCGCTGGGCAGGCTGCTGGCGCAGGCCTGCAACGCGTGGGGCGTGGAGACGCTGGCGCACGACGCCACCACGCTGGGCCCGGAATACGGCACGCTGGTGCCGATGCGCTACATGAACGAGGACCTGCACTTCAAGGCGATCTGCGTGTCGGCGCTGTGCACCAGCCACTACTTGAACGACAGCGCGCGGCTGGGCTGGGCGATGCGGCGCGCGGTAGAGGACCACTACGACGGCACGGTGGCCTTCTTCGCCAGCGGCTCGATGTCGCACCGCTTCGCGCAGAACGGGCTGGCGCCGCAGTATGCGGACCGCATCTGGAGCCCGCTGCTGGAGCGCATGGACCACGACGTGGTGGGCATGTGGAAGAACGCCGAGTGGAGCGACTTCTGCACCATGCTGCCGGAGTACGCGGTCAAGGGGCACGGCGAGGGCTTCATGCACGACACGGCGATGCTGCTGGGGGCGCTGGGGTGGTCGACCTACGACGGGCGGGCGGAAGTGGTGACGCCGTACTTCGGGTCGTCGGGGACGGGGCAGATCAACGTGGTGCTTCCCGTCACGCCGCAAGACGGGCGGGCGATTCCGAAGGCGCAGGCGTCCAGTGCCGAGGGATTCCAGGCGGTGTCGCGGCTGTGAGGATGTATCCGTGTGCCGTGGTCCGGCCCAGGCCCCTGCGAGGGGGCGGGCGTGCCTGCCGAAGGACAGGCACGCTTCAACTTCTGACTTGCCGCAGCTGTTTGAACGCAGCGCGCCGAAGGAGCGCGCAGATACTGTCGTTCAAGTCAAGCGATTGAGCCGTGGCGGGCTGGATCGAATGA